>OFFZ01000490.1_pt1 | contig 23885 bp, 19 predicted proteins | sample 1521631 | NCBI WGS metagenome assembly OFFZ01 (sample SAMEA3504102, study PRJEB24116) | mouse gut metagenome | biome: mouse gut; feature: mouse-associated habitat; material: faeces | place: Denmark | collected 2011 | reverse complement strand
CACCTTTCTTTCGTTTGCAAGGCAGCCTGTTCAATAGGATGGGTTGCTTTTGTTTTGGTATTTTGGAGAAATGATTAACTTAGGAACAGTGAATTTAAAGGTTGTGTTATGGTGATTTATGGACAATCTTATATGTTATCTGCCCGCAATAATATTGAGTTTGAAGCTAAAGTGATTCAGGATATTGTTTCCCAAACTGAAGCAGGTGGGGGAACTAAGGGAGATATGGGGCAATCAAAAGATTTTAGTGTAAATTATGGAAAATGGATAGAAGAATATATGAAAAAAGGTTGTAATAGTATTATCAGTCAGTTTTACGATTTTTGTGAACCTTATTCCTGATATATAGGGACTTACAAGTCGAATTTTAGTCCGGGAACAATTATAAAATATTTTTTAATGAATAGCATTATGAGAACAATATTTGTATTTTTATTGTTAATGGCATGCTTGTCCATGTCTTTGACAGCCCAAAATTTTGAACACTTCAAAGTAGATACTACTATAGAGGGAATATGGAAAATTTCTTCTATCATTGATGATACTCCCGATTTCGAGGTGGACGAAAAAGCAGGATGGCCAATAATGATTACCAGTGGTGTCAACAATGTAGGGAGAAAAATGTTACAAGCTCTTCCAGTTGATATTAGAAAGGAATTTATGAAGCGAAGGATTTTCGTTGATTTTACTTTAAATGCAAAAGGAGAGGTATATCACATTACTTTTACAGGAGATATGCAGGAGGGTATTCCCTTGACGGATGAGCAATGGTTGGAGGTTTTCGATTCGGTTCGCCGGATGAAGTCCGAGATTGCCAAATTAATCCCTTCGGATAGCGGCAGATGGAGAGTCATGTGGGTATATCAGGTAAGTAAATTTTTACAGGAAACAAAGAAATAATCCCTCTTTCTTAATAATGATAACCAAAAACATATAGAAAGCTAATACCTTTCTTTCGTTGGCAAGGCAGCCTGTTCAATAGGACGGGTTGCTTTTGTTTTGGTTATTTCGGAAAAATGTTTAACTTAGAAACGGTGAATTTAAAGGTAGTGTTATAATAATGAAACGTAAAAATTTTTATTGATTTTTGTTGTGGCCAGTTTTAGAAGTTTCAGACGAAAAATTAGTCATCCAGCATTTAACTCCCGGGTGGTTGTCTTATGGAAGTACCACGACCTTTTATCCGATACCTCCCAAAAGGGTAAGTGTAAATTAGAGGACGCTCATGGCATAAATTTAAAATTATGAAAAAAAACTTTTTACTCTTATTAATGCTGATAGGTCTGGCGATGTCTTTGACGGCCCAAAACTTTGAGCATTTCAGAGTAGATACTACAAAAAAAGGCTGGAGCATTTATTCTCTTGTTGATGATACTCCCGATTTTGAGGTGGATGAAAAAGCAGGATGTCCAATAATGATTACCGATGATGTCAATAATGTAGGTAGAAGGATGCTACAATCTCTTCCTGCTGATGTTAAAAAGAAGTTTGTAAATCAAAGGATTACCCTTTATTTTACTTTAAATGCGAAAGGTGAAGTATATCACATTACTTTTAATGGAAGTAGACAGGAGGGCATTCCCTTGACGGATGAGCAATGGTTGGAGGTTTTCGATTCGGTTCGCCAAATGAAGTCCGAGATTGCCAAATTAATCCCGTCGGATAGCGGCAGATGGAGAGTCATGTGGGTATATCCGGTAAACAAATATTTGCAGGAAACAAAGAAATAATTTCTTTTTCTTAATAATGATTACCAAAAACATATAGAAAGCCAACACCTTTCTTTCGTTTGCAAGGCAGCCTGTTCAATAGGATGGGTTGCTTTTGTTTGGGCTCTTGCGGAAGATTTCAGAGACCCCAAAGTTCTGTCCCTTTATATCGCACTGCCATGAGTTTACTGAAGTTTATAGCAAACTTTTTTCAGGATAACACAGGGATTCGTTAGGGATTGGCTTTTATTGCTCCGGTACACCTCCGATACTCCTCCGGATGTAAGCCATACCCTGGCCTTCGTGATGAAAAAGATATTGGTTCAGGAGACAGTGTGGCTGGTTATTCTTTTTTTTGGAAAGAAAATTTTTCCATGACGGGAAAAAATATTAATTTAGTCGTCTGTTTGTAGAAAATTAAAGTAAAATCTAAAATATTGAACTTATGAAGTTTGTTGTATCAAGCAGTACATTACTGACCCGTTTGCAGGCGGTGAGTAAGGTGATTGGTGGGAAATCCGTACAGCCTATTCTGGATAATATTTTGCTGGTGGCAACCGGAGGCGTGTTGTATGCGACAGCATCCGACAAGGAAACTACAATGGAAGCCAGGGTAGAATTGGAAAATCTGGAGGAGGAAGGAAAAATAACAATTCCGGCAAAGATATTGCTGGATATTTTAAAAGAATTTCCGGAACAACCTTTGACTTTTGATATTAACACTTCAACCAATGAGGTAAAGATTATTTCAGAAAAAGGTGAATTTTCTGTACCGGGAGAGAGTGCTGAAGATTATCCGGTGCAGGCTGCGTTGAATGAAAGTAGTAATGATTTGACAACAAAATGCGGTCTGGTGCTGGAGGGGATTGTCAAAACCATTTTTGCTACAGCCAATGACGACTTGCGTCCCGTGATGAATTGTATCCTGATAGAAATGAATGAGGATAACTTTACTTTTGTCGCTTCGGATGCTCATAAGTTGGTCCGTTATAAACGTTTTGACGCCAAAAGTGAAAACGGACAATTTTCATTGATTTTGCCGAAGAAACCGGCTTTGATGCTGAAAAACATTTTACCGAAAGATGATTCGGAACTGAGGTTGTCTTTTAATGAAAAGATGGCTTGTTTTGTGTTCGGAGATTACAAAATGACTTCTACTTTGGTAGAAGGACGTTTCCCGAATTATAATTCGGTGATTCCTCAGAATAATCCTAAAAAAATCATTATTGAGAAAAAAGAGTTGTATAACTCTTTGCGCCGGGTGTCGGTGATGGCCAACCAGGCTAGTAATCTGGTCAAATTTGATGTTGCGGAAGGTAAAATCATTATTTCGGCTCAGGATATGGATTACTCCATGTCCGGACATGAAACTTTGACTTGCCAATATGACGGCGAAAATATAGCTATCGGATTTAAGTCGCCTTTTGTATTGGAAATCCTTTCTAATATCGGTTCTGAAAGCGTTGTGCTTGAATTGTCCGACCCCACACGTCCGGGATTGTTCCTGCCTTTTGAAAATGAAGATCAGGATGAAGATTTACTGATGTTGTTGATGCCTATGATGGTATAAACAAACAGAAAAATCTTTATTTCATATCATCAGAGAGTCGTTTGGGAATCCGGACGACTCTTAAAATGAAATAATTATAGTGTTAAAACAAAATTTTCAGGGGAAGAGGACGAAATTTCCGGAAAAATAAATATAGTGGATGTTATGAATTTGAATTTGGCAAACCCGATTGTTTTTTTTGATTTGGAAACGACGGGGATAAATATAGCAAAAGACCGGATTGTAGAAATTTCGGTATTGAAAGTATATCCGAACGGCAAGGAAGAGCAAAAGACAATCCGGGTGAATCCGGGAATGCACATTCCCGAGGAAGCATCAAGAGTGCATGGCATTTATGATGAAGATGTGAAGGATTGCCCTTTGTTCAGGAACATAGCTAAAGAGCTGGCACATTACATTGAAGGGTGTGATTTGGGCGGATACAATTCAAATCGGTTTGATATTCCGTTATTGGCCGAGGAATTTCTGAGGGCAGAAGTTGATTTTGATATGAGTAGACGGAAATTTGTAGATGTGCAGACCATTTTCCATAAAATGGAACAGCGGACTTTGTCTGCTGCTTATCATTTCTATTGCGATAAATGCCTGGAAGATGCCCATTCTGCTGCTGCAGATACGATGGCCACTTATGAGGTGCTTAAGGCGCAGTTGGACCGTTATGGGGATAAACTGGAAAATAATATAGACTTCCTGAGTAAATTTTCCACTCAAAATAAGAACGTTGACTTTGCCGGATTTATTATCTATGATGAGAAGGGAACAGAGGTTTTCAATTTTGGAAAAAACAAGGGAATTCCGGTGGAGAAAGTATTGCAGGAACAACAGGGATATTATGATTGGATGATGAAAAGTGAATTTCCGCTTTATACCAAAAAAGTGTTGACCAGAATCAAATTGCGAAGTTCGGGGTTGGTGAAATAAGACTGCAGAAAGTCGTTGAACGATTAAAACGGAACGGGAATATGGGAGAATTAATCAGGAAAGAGTTGAAGAGTTTTTTTGCTTCCTTATCGGGGTATGTTGTATTGGCGTTTTTCTTGATTACGAGCGGTTTGTTTTTGTGGATTATACCGGGAAGTTACAACATTTTTGATAGCAATATGGCTGATTTACAGCCATTTTTTTCGCTTGCGCCTGTATTGTATTTGTTTTTGGTCCCGGCCATATGTATGCGTCTTTTTGCAGAAGAACGCCGGACCGGCACTTTGGAATTGTTGTTTACCCGTCCCTTAACGGTGTGGCATGTGGTTATAGCCAAGTATTTGGCAGGTTTCATCCTGGTCATTTTGTCCATCCTTCCCACGGTGATTTACCCGCTTTCTCTCTGGATGCTGGCACAGCCTGCCGGACATATAGATATAGGGGGAATTATGGGGTCTTATACCGGTCTGGTGTTTTTATCCGGAATATATGTTGCTGCCGGCGTTTGGACTTCTTCCTTGACGGACAATCAGATTGTTGCTTTTCTGTATGCTGTGGTGATTGCTTTTCTGTTGTATACGGGGTTGGATTTTATAGGAGAAATACCTGCTTTCGAAAATATTCAGGCCTCTGTACAGCTTTTGGGCATCAATTATCATTATGAACCGATGTCCCGGGGAGTTATCGCCTTGGGAGATGTGATTTATTTTCTTTCTTTTATCTTTTTGTTTTTGTGGCTGACAGTCCGGCATTTCAAGGGAACACGTTTGAAATGGTGGCAGGTGGTCATTGGATTGGTGGTGTTGAATCTGTGGGCGGGGAGCGTATATTGGCGGGCTGATATTACCAATGATAAACGCTATACTTTATCTGCTCCCACAAAAGCATTGCTGAAAAAGGCGGACCGTGTCATTCATGTGGACATATTCCTGGCAGGCAATCTGCCCGCCGAAATGCAGAAACTACAATATGCACTTACGCGGATGTTGGAAGAATTCCGCCGGATTTCCGGAAATAATTTTCGTTACAGTATCATAAATCCGGCCGAAACCGGGGACCCGGAGGAGAAAAAGGCCATGGTGAGGTATCTGGTTGAGCGCGGAATCATGCCGGTAAATCTGAACCGTAAGACGGACGATGAGACTTTGTCCCGGCAATTTATTTATCCCGGTGCGATTGTATACGACAAGGAGACGGAGGTCAGTATCCAGTTGTTGCAAAATGTGCCCGGTCAGACGGCGGAGCAGAATATCAACCATTCCATAGAGGCTTTGGAATATGAACTGACCAAAGCGGTGCGTCTGCTGATGCGGCAGGAATTGAAATCGGTGGCTTTTCTGACCGGACACGGGGAGTTGCCTTATCCGGAGGTGATGGATATGGCTAAAATGTTGTCCTGGTATTATCAGGTGGATTTTGTCAGTACCGATTCGCTGGCTATGGATTTAATGCGTTATCAGGCATTGATTATTGCCCGGCCTTCAACTGATTTTCCGGAACGGGATAAATTCATCATCGACCAATATGCAATGAATGGAGGACGTTTATTGTGGTGTATTGACGAAGTTGAAGTGAATCATGACGGACTGAAAGAGCAGGAGACGGTACCGGCACTTTACCGTCCGTTAAATCTTGAAGATATGTTTTTCCGTTATGGTGTCAGGATTAATCCGGATTTGTTGCTGGACGGGAATAGCGTATTGATACCTGTCATCACCGGGATGAACGGAAACAGTCCTGTATATCGTCCCGGGGCCTGGTATTATTCGCCTTTGTTGCTACCCCGCCGGATTCATCCCGTTACGACAGGGCTGATGCCTGTACGGGTGGATTATGCCAACAGTATAGACACAGTCGGTGGTAATGACGGTTTGCGGAAAACTGTGCTCCTGGCAACTTCACAGTATTCGGCGGCAATGAAGACGCCTTGTCCGGTAACTTTGTCGGTGACCGGGGAGAAAATGACCCCGGAAAAATTCAACCGGAAATATATTCCCGTAGCCGTAGCTGTGGAAGGCGGATTCAAGTCCTTGTTCCAATACCGGAACATGCCGGGCGTGGTGAATACTTCTTTCAAGCCGGAAAGTGGTTACAACCGGATGATTTTTATTGCAGACGGAGATATTATCCGCAATAAAGTGAGAGGAGTGGGGGAAAATGCCGTGGCTGTTCCGTTGGGATATGATGAATATGCCGACAAAGTGTATGGAAACCGGGATTTTTTGCTGAATTGCGTGAACTGGTTGTGCGACGATGAAGGATGGATGCAACTTAGGGGCAGAAACCTATCTCTGTATTTGCTGGACAAAACCCGGTTAAAGGCGGAACGGAGACGTTGGGAACTTTTTAATTTGTTGTTGCCGTTGGTGGTGGTGGCGGCGTTGGGCGGACTGTTTATGGTTTTCCGCAGGAAATGATTTCCCTGCGGAAATGTAAAAAAAACTCTCATTTTATATTAGAATCGTCTTATTTTCGGATAATATCCGGAAAGACAGGAGCAAATATGAAGAATGATTTTTAATTTTGAGCAATCGTTTGTGCAATGAATGGCGGGGAGTATTTTGATAACTGCCCCGGATTTTTTTTCAGAATTAGAAGATGAAAGTTAGTTTGTTGATTGTGTGGTGCATTTTGTGTACATGGGTAACGAATGCTCAGAAAATCAGTTTTAGCGGGCAAGTATGTCGGTTTGATACGATTACCGAGTCCGACGGTCCGGTGGTACATGATTTTTATTTCACGAATACCGGGGAAAAACCTTTGAAAATAAAGGAAGTACTGACCAGTTGCGGATGCGTGGCCGCCAGTTTCCCGTCGGGCGAAGTCATGCCGGGTGAAAAAGCGGCAGTCCGCGTGATCTACCGGCCCGAAAACCGTCACGAAGAAGAGGTGCTCGCCATTGCCGATGTATATACAAATGCAGGAGTCAGAACATTGGAAATCTCAGGTGTTGTACTTCGCTCCAAAAAGGAGCGGCAGCCGGCTTACCGGTTACGGGAGTCGGATGTGCGGGAATACGTCAGGCCATCTAAGCCGGCCAGGGGATTCGGGCTGATATTGGAAAGAATGCGTGAAGGCTTGTTGGCACGTGTGAATGTGCCGGAAAATGACGCTGAGGTGAAAGAGCAGGTTGCTGCTTTGGACAGAGGGGGAAAATGGGCGGACTTGGATTATGCTTGTTACGGGCGTACCAACTGGGAACCCATCCGGCATTTGCAGCGTGTTTATCAACAGGTGCTGTCGTATGTAAACCCGGAGAGTATATATTATGCCAATGACACATTATACACCGTCATCCGGGATGCCTTAGGCTACTGGTTGGAATGCAGGCCCAAATGCCATAACTGGTGGTATAACCAAATTGCCGTACCCCAGTGTTTAGGGAATATGCTGGTTTTGATGGAATGCGGTAAAAAGCGTTTGTCCGGTGAATTGCGGGACGGATTATTTAGATTAATGGCCTGGCCGGATCCCCGGAGATGGACGGGAGCAAATAAACAGGACATTGCATTGCATCATGTGCAACGGGGATGTTTGTTGGAAAACGACAGCATTGTAAAGGCAGCGGTTGACGAATTGTTTTATCCGTTGAGATTTACAAATCAGGAAGGATTGCAGGTTGATTATTCTTATCATCAGCATGGCAATCAATTATATATCGGAGGATATGGTGCTGTTTTTGTCGAATGTGTTTTAAAGGCGGCGGAATGGTTCCGGGACACTCCTTATGCTTTGAAAGATGAACAATTGGAGATGTTCAGCCGTTTTTTCCGGGACACTTACCTCAACATTTTTCGCGGTCCTTACCAGGATTTCAGTGTATTGGGACGGGGAATAAGCCGGGAAGGAGCCACTTTGAGCCGCGGGATGGCCGGTGTGTTGGAGCGGATGAAAGAAATCGACCGGAAACATGCGGACGACTACGAAAAAGCGAAAGTCCGTTTCAATGGGGTTGCGGATTCCTGCCGCAGTGACTGCAGCCGGGTTTTCTGGCGTTCGGATTATGCTTTGCACAACCGTAAGGCGTTTGATTTTTCTGTTCGTACTTCCTCCGTCCGTACCTGTAAAATAGAAAGCGGTAACGGGGAAAATCTGAAGGGAGCCTTATTGTCGGATGGTGCCGTCTGTCTGCGGGTGACCGGCGAAGAATACTATGATATTTTTCCGGTATGGGATTGGAACCGGATTCCGGGCGTAACGGCACTGGATTCCAATGCCGGTTTGCAGGCTGCCGATTGGGGAAGACGGGGGAAAGCCGTTTTTTCCGGCGGCGTTTCGGACGGGACATACAGTGCCATGGGCTATCGGATGGATGATTTCGGAGTGAAAGCCCAAAAAGCCTGGTTTATGTTTGATGACGAGGTGGTGTGCCTGGGGACGGGAATTTACGGACAGGGAAGCGGGCGAGTGTGTACCACGGTCGAGCAATGCAGAAATGAAGGGGAAAATGTCATTCGGAAAGGGAATAAAATCCGGAAAGGAAATGTATTGTATTATTTTCCGGCCGGCGGAAAAACGGTATGCCGGGAAAACCGGTTGCAAACAGGAGCTTGGTCGGAGATAAACTATAATTATCCGGTCCGTCAGGTCGGGCAACCGGTTTTTTCGTTGTGGATAGACCATGGGAATAACCCGCAAAATGCCGGCTATGCTTATGTCATTGTCCCCGGTGCGCAGCAGGCGGAGAATTACGATACGGCCCGGATTGAGATTGTCCGGAATGACACGCTGGTGCAGGCGGTCTACCAGAAGCACGCGGATATTTTACAGATAGTATGTTACGACAGTGTCCGTTTTGAAGGTTCGGGAGTCGCTTTGGAGGTGGACATCCCTTGCGTACTGATGGTGAAAGGAATAAAAACACGCCGTCCTTCGCTTTATCTGGCCGACCCGATGCAGGACAAGAAAACGGCACACGTCTGCCTGACGACTTCCCGCGTGAAGCTCAGCCGGAAAGTGGAATTGCCGCAAGACGATTGGAAAGGAAATACAATTGAAATATTAAAATGATGATTAAAATGAAATGGTGTTTACTGTTATTGGTACTGTTTTCCGTTAGTCAGGGAATGGCCGCCGGAAGAACAGTATTGTCTTTCAATGATGGCTGGACTTTTAAAAAGGGACCTTTTACGGAAGATAAGGTGAAATTTAAAGAGATTTTTGACCGGGAATGGGACAAGGTGAAGATTCCTCATACCTGGAATGCCCGGGATATGCAGCAGAAATACAACCAGTTTTATGCCGGGGAGGCTTATTACCGCAAAAAGTTTCCGGTGGACGCCGGATTGAAAGAAAAACGGGTGTTTTTGCGTTTTGAAGGAGTGGGGCAGGTGATGGATTTGTATCTTAACGGGCGTTATATCGGAAATCATAAAGGCGGGTATTCTGCCTGTGTTTTTGAATTATCCAAAGCCTTGAAATACGGACAGGAAAATGAGTTGCTGGTGAGGGTCAGCAATGCTGCTTCGCCGGAAGTAATTCCTGTAAATCATGTATTGTTCGGGGTATACGGAGGAATATACCGGCCGGTGTGGCTTGTAATTACGGACAAGTTGAATATTGCCGTGAACGATTGTGCTTCTTCCGGCGTGTATATTACTCAGAAAGACGTTTCTCCGCAGAGTGCCCGGGTTAATGTCAGGGTTAAATTGGAAAACAAGGAGTTGCAGCCGCAAAAAGTGCTCTTAGAGAACACAATTTACGATTATTCGGGGAAAATCTGCCTGAAAAAGGCACAGGAGATTGTGGTATTGCCCCAGGGGAACCAAAGCTTTGAACAGGCTTTTCTATTGAAAAAACCTCATTTGTGGCAGGGAAGAAAAGACCCTTATCTGTATAAAGTGGTCACCCGGCTCAAGCGGGATGGTCAGATATTGGATGAGATTGTCCAACCATTGGGAATCCGGAAGTTTGAGATTGTTGCCGGAAAAGGTTTCTATCTGAACGGAGAAAAATACCCGATGTATGGTGTATGCCGGCATCAGGACTGGTGGGGATTAGGGTCTGCACTGACCAACGAACATCATGCATCCGATTTGGCGGAGATTATGGGAATAGGTGCTACTACCGTCCGTTTTGCCCATTATCAGCAATCGGATTATATCTATTCGAAATGTGATAGTCTGGGATTGATTATCTGGGCGGAAATTCCTTTTGTCAACCGGGTATCTGCACAGGAGGGACCCAATGCGAAAGACCAGTTGCGGGAACTCATCCGGCAGAGTTTCAACCATCCGTCCATTTATGTATGGGGCTTGCACAACGAAGTTTACAGTCCGGAGGATTATACGGCCGCTTTGACCCGGGAATTGCATGACTTGGCCAAGACCGAGGACCCGGACCGGTACACCGTTTCTGTTAACGGTTATGGTATTATGGAACATCCGGTGAATCTGAATGCCGATATTCAGGGTATGAACCGTTATTTCGGGTGGTATGAGAAAAAAATTCAGGACATTGTGCCCTGGATTGAAAATCTGGAAACCAAATATCCCGGTATGAAGTTTATGCTGTCGGAATACGGTGCGGATGCGAACATTGCCCATCAGACCGAATATTTAGGGGAATCCCTCAACTGGGGAAAACCCTATTATCCGGAAACTTTCCAGACCAAGCTCCATGAATACCAGTGGAGTGTCATTGCCAGACATCCTTATATTGTTGCATCTTATTTGTGGAATATGTTCGACTTCGGCGTGCCGATGTCCGACCGGGGAGGCGTGCCCGCCCGGAACATGAAGGGGTTGATTACCATTGACCGGAAGGTGAAGAAAGACGCCTATTATTTTTATAAAGCCAACTGGAGCGAAGAACCGGTGGTACATATCACCCAGCGAAGACTCAAAGAGCGTGAAAAACAGGTGACCGATGTCACGGTTTATTCTAATGTCGGGGAACCGGAATTGTACCTGAACGGGGAAAAGATAAACGGGGTGAAAAAAGGATATACGGATATTCATTACATTTTCAGCGGAGTGAAATTGCGTCAGGGCGATAATACATTGAAAACCGTCGTTAAAAAAGATGGAAAAGTGTATGAGGATTCTATTGACTGGCATTTTACCCGGGAAATGAAAGCCGGCGAGGCGGAATCACTGAATAGCGATAAAGAGCATGTAGGTTTTTAAATCATTAGCGATGAAATTATTAGTTGCTGTTGTTGTTTGTATAGGCTGGATTTTTTCCGGTGTACTCCGTGCACAGGAAGTGTCTGTCATTCCTTATCCGGCATCGGTTCGGATGCTGGATGGGAAATTCAGCCTGAAAGCCGGGAAAATCGGGTATAGAACTGCGGAATTTGCTCCGGAAGCCGGATTCCTGGCCGAACAATTGGAGGATTTGTCTTGCCGGATGAAAGCAGACAAGGATGAAAAAAAGGCGGTTATTCTTTTAACCCAATCGGCCGACATACAAAACCGGGAAGGGTATCGGTTGCAAATTACGCCGAAGGGGGTAACCATTGCGGCGAAGAATAGGGCCGGGATGTTTTACGGCATCCAGACTTTTCTGCAATTGGTGAGAAACGGAGGACGTGATTTGGCCTGTTGTGAAATAGAAGATGCGCCGCGTTATGATTGGAGAGGCTATATGCTGGATGAATCCCGCCACTTTTTTGGTAAGGAAAAAGTGAAGCAATTGCTGGATTGGATGGCGTATTATAAACTCAACAAATTCCACTGGCATTTGACGGATGAACCGGGGTGGCGGATTGAGATAAAGAAATACCCCCGTTTGGCTACAGTGGGGGGAAAAGGGAATTGGAGTGACCCGAATTGTCAGGATGTCCGTTTTTATACCCAGGATGAAATCCGGGAGATTGTGGCTTATGCTGCCGGGCGGCACATTGAGATTATTCCGGAAATAGACATGCCGGGACATGCTACTGCCGCTAATTTTGCTTATCCCGGACTGTCGGGCGGGGGAACGCCTGAACATCCCGAGTTTACTTTTAATGTCGGAAAGGAAAAGGTATATCAGTTTTTGACCGATGTATTGCGTGAAGTGACCGGTTTGTTTCCTTCTTCTCTGATACATACCGGGGGAGATGAGGTAGCCTATGGAATAAAAGCCTGGGAAACCGATGCGGATGTGCAGGGGATGATGAAAAGAGAGGGGTTGACGGAAGTAAAAGAAGCCGAACGCTATTTTACGCACCGGATAGCGGATTCTGTCCGTATGTTGGGAAAAACGCTGGCAGGATGGGATGAATTACTGGATGCCGGCGTACCTGTCGGCGGAACGCTGATATTCTGGTGGAGACACGACCGGGTGAACCAGCTCAAAAAGTTGCTGGCAAAAGGATATGAGACGGTGCTGTGTCCGCGCAAGCCTTTGTATTTTGATTTTATTCAACATAAAACTCACAAATGGGGACGGGTATGGTCCGGTTTCTGTCCTTTGGAGGATGTGTATGCTTTTCCTGACAAGGGAATAGCGGCCTGGGGAATTCCTGCGGAACACCTTATGCACATCCGGGGGATTCAGGCTAATGTGTGGACCGAACGTATGCACAATACCCGGAGACTGGATTTTATGACTTTTCCCCGCATCTGCGCGTTGGCGGAATCTGCATGGACACCTGCCGGTGTGAAGGATTACGATAGTTTTACCCGGCGGATGGAAAAGGCATACCGGGACTTTGACCGTGCCGGCATTTATTATTTTGATGCGCGTGATCCGGAAGCCCGTCCGGAACCTGCGGGACCGCAGCAGCAGAAAAGAAATTTGCCGATGGATTTCAGGGACTAACTGCTTAAAACTATACAACACATGAAAAAGCTGTTGTTGGGACGGGATGCTGACTCACGGAAGAGGGGCATTTCGGGCAAATGATTTTTACAGTAATCCGGGGGACTGGGAATTGAATTTTGTCCGTAAACCGCATGAATTAAGTCATCCGGTGACCCAAGGGGATGAATTGGAAGTTGTCGGACGGATGTTTAAAAAATATCTCCGGTTGGCCGGGGAGTATTATTATACAGCGGGAAAGGCGGATGAGGTTGATGAGGAAAATATTTACGAAAACTTAGGACAATAAAAAATGCGGAAACGAATGAAAAAATGGTCTGTTTTATTATGTCTGGCTTTTCTGTGGACGACGGGTTATTCAAAGAAAAAACAGGAAATGGTGAAAGACGACAGAATCTGGTGGTGTGAAACGGCCTGTAAAATTTCTTATCCGGTGTTCCGGGAGCCTTTATTTGTATTTGGTGGGATTTAATTATCGTTGATTGTTTTTTAACCCGGATAGAATGAAAATATTTTTTATAGTTTTGTTTGTGAGTTTGGCGTGCCTGCAAACGAAAGCCGCCGGATTGCCGGAAGAAACCGGTGCAGCTCTTCGGAAATATAGTATTTACTTTGATTCGGTGGTAAACAATTATTATGCCGGAGGGTTTGTCGGGAATGGCTTGTCCGGGGCAATGGTTTATAAAGAAAAAGGAGATACTTTGTGTTGGGAGTTGGGCCGTTCGGACGTGGCCGACCACCGCGACGGGGATGTATTGTATTTCAAATGCCGTTTGCCGGTTGGTAAACTCCGTTTGCCTTTGGGGGGACAAAAATCAGATATGCTGATTAATTTGGAAAAAGCGGAAGTGTCCGGTAAATCCGGAGGAGTGAACTGGAAATGTTATATGCCGGCTTCGCGCCAAGTTCTTATCATTGAATGGGAAGGGCAGGGGCAATTGCCTGAAATGGGATTCGTGCCGGGAATAGCCCAAAGTCCCCGTCTGGCATTTAAAGGTTCGCTTTATAAAGTGCCTGAAGGATATGTGCCCAATCCTCCTGCGAAGCTTTACCGGAAGGGAGAATACCAGATTTGTAAACAGCTGTTGCTTGGCGGAGGAGAGTATTCAACGGTATGGAAAACCATAAACGGAAAAGGAAAAAAGAAACTGGTGTTGTCCATCAGCTATTCCGCACAGAACACCGGTACGGAGCGGGAAGGTATCCGCAACATTGAAGAAGTGCTCAGTGTGCCTGCTGCTGTGGTGGAGAAAGAACACCGGGCGTGGTGGAATGATTTTTACGGCCGGAGCTATGTTTCTGTCGGTGAGGATAAGTTTGATTCTTTTTATTGGACACAACTTTATAAACTGGGTTCTGCTACCCGGGCCGACCGTCTGCCGGTGGATTTAATGGGGCCTTGGTATCACGACCGTACTCCCTGGCCTGCTATTTGGTGGAATTTGAATATTCAGCTTACCTATTCGCCTGTGTTTGCCATCAATCATGCAGAATTGGCAGAGCCTCTGCTGAGAATGCTGGATGATAATACAGAGAATCTGAAAAAGAATGTACCTGCCGGATTTGCCAATAGTGCTGCCATCGGACGGTCCAGTTCATACGACTGTGTGAAGGAAGTAGGCAAGGAACATGGCTTATTGATGTGGACCATGTTGTATTATTGGAAATATTGTCAGTACAATCAGGATGCGGACCCGTTTTTTCCCTTTGATGAAGTTGGCTGTAAATTACTATCGTTATTTGTTGACGGAAGGAGAGGACGGCTATTTGCATATGCCGGTCAGCTATTCTCCGGAATATGGTGAAGCGGCTGATTGTAATTTTGAACTGGCTTTGTTGCGTTGGGGGTGTGCTACGTTGATTAAATCGGCGGAAATCTGCGGGATACAGGATTCCATAGTGGATGAAAGCCGCCGGATTTTGGAGCGGTTGACTCCTTATCCTCAGGATAAAGACGGGTTTATGATTGGCCGGGATGTCAAACTGACCTCCGGTCACCGCCATTATTCCCATTTGCTGATGCTTTATCCTTTGACCAATCTGCCTTTGGATGTTTCGGAAAACGCTGAACTTGCCAGACGTTCTATACTGTATTGGTTAAGTTTCAAGGGAGGATACCAGGGATACACTTATACCGGGGCCTCTTCAATGAGTACTTTATTGGGAGATGGTGATAAGGCCCGTTCGTATTTAAAAGTGATGCTGGATCGTTTTTTACAGCCTAATACATTTTACCGGGAATCGGGACCTGTGTTTGAAACACCGATGTCCGGGCTGGCTTCTTTTACAGAAATGCTGTTGTTGAGTCAGGATTCTGTTATTCAGGTTTGTCCGGCTATTCCTCGGGAATGGAAAAATATTCATTACAAAGGTTTACGGGCCGAAGGAGGATTTGAAGTGGAAGTAAAACGCGAATCCGGGATTACACGCGAAATCCGGATACACAGTTTATTCGGGTTACCTTGTGTGGTAAAATGTGATATTCCCCAGGAAAAAATGCAAATCAAAGGAGGCAGGTACGAAATGCGCGGAGAGAAAGGGGTGAGGTTGCATATTCCGCGGGGGAAAACGATGACTATTGTTAATAAATAATTAATTAATGGGTATTATGAAAATATTATTAGGTTTATTCGTGTCGGTTTTTCTGGCTTTTTCCGTTCAGGCACAGAGGACTGTCAGATTTATGAGCTATAATATCCGTCATGGTGCCGGAATGGATAACCGGTTGGACAGCGAAAGAATAGCCAAAGTTATTCAGCAGGTGGCTCCCGATGTAGTTGCACTCCAGGAAGTTGATAGTGCAACGATGCGTATAGGTGAAGCTGATATGTTGCATGAGCTTGCAGATTACAACCTCATGTACCGGATGTATGCTCCTGCCATACCTTACCGGGGAGGGAAATACGGAATCGGGTTGCTGGCCAGGGAAAAACCGTTGCATTTCAGGTATATGCCTTTGCCGGGACGGGAAGAGGCCCGGGTTTTATTGATAGCTGAATTTGAGGATTATGTATTTTGTTGTACGCATTTTTCTTTGACAGAAGAGGACCAGTTGGCAGCGGTTTCTGTATTGACAGAGGAATTGTTAACTGTAAAGAAACCTGTATTTCTGGCCGGTGATTTGAATGCTTTGCCGGATTCTCCGGTGTTAAAAGTATTGCAGGAAAAATTTGTGTTGTTAACCAATCCGGAAGAGAAGACGTTTCCTGCTGATAAGCCGCAGGAGTGTTTGGATTATATCTTGGGATTTACCGGAAACGGACAGACTTATACGGTTTTGGCCAATCGTGTGGTGAAAGAAACGGTAGCTTCAGACCATCGTCCGGTGGTGGCAGACATCCGGTTAAAAACGGATGCGGACCGGATATTCCGGACGTTGCCTTATTTACAGAACCCGGTGGACGGGGGTATCACGGTGAGCTGGCTGACTAATGCTCCGGTGTTCAGTTGGGTGGAATATGGAACTGATACCCTGCATTTACAGCAGGCTTTTACAGAATTGGACGGACAAAAAGTGGCCAATAACCGGATACATAAAATCCGGCTGGAGAATCTGAAACCGGGAGAAAAGTATTTTTACCGGGTTTGTTCCAGGGAAATATTGTCTTATCGGGCGTATAACAAGAAGTTCGGAGATACGGCAGTGTCCGGTTTTTATACTTTCCGTCTGCCTGCTCCCGGGACTACGGATTTTACGGCTATTGTTTTCAATGACATACACAATCAGTATGAAACCATGGCTGCATTGCACAGTCAGGTTAGGGATGCGGATTATGATTTTGTCATATTCAACGGGGATTGTTTTGACGCTCCGGCAAATGAGGAGGCTGTTGTTGGTCCGTTGAAGTATTACAATGCCCGGGTAGGGGCGCAGCACACGCCTGTATTTTATTTGCGGGGGAATCATGAGATCAGGAATGCCTGGTCCCTGCATATGCGGGAATATTGGGATTATATGAATGGGAAAACTTACGGGGCTTTTAATTGGGGGGATACCCGTTTTGTATTGTTGGATTGCGGTGAGGACAAGGAAGACGACCATTGGGTGTATTACGGATTGAATGATTTTACCGGATTCAGAAATGAACAGGCTGTTTTTTTGAAACGGGAATTGGCTTCCAAAGCTTTCCGGAAAGCGGATAAACGGATTTTGGTCCATCATATTCCGGTATACGGAAATACGGATGAGTATCAGCCTTGCACCGAACTGTGGGGGGATTTATTGCAAAAAGCTCCTTTCAATGTATCTTTGAATGCCCATACCCATCAATATGCTTTTTACCCGAAAGGGGCTGCGGGAAATAATTTTCCGGTATTTATCGGTGGCGGATACTCCCTGAAAGAAGCTACTGTTATGGTGTTGACCAAAAAAGGACGTCAGTTGAAAATCAAGGTGATAAATGCTGCCGGTGAAATTTTGAAAGAAATGGAACTGTAGCAATGTACCTTTTCAAATTAAAAATGATGGATATAAAAAAATCTTTGTTTTTTACGGCATCCGTATTTGCCGGATTGTCTGCTTCGGAGGCTCAGACAGCTAAAAAACCGAATATCATTCTGATAATGACGGATCAGCAACGGGGAGATTGTGTCGGTTGGGCGAATGATGTTGTGAAGACACCGAATCTGGATGCGATAGCCCGTGAAGGCGTGTGTTTTGATAATGGTTATACGACAACACCCAGCAGTACGCCTGCCCGGGCTGCTTTATTGACCGGAATGTCTCCCTGGCATCACGGGATGCTGGGATATGGAAGGGTGGCCCGTACTTACAAATACGAATTGCCCCGGATGATGCGGGAATGCGGATATTATACGTTTGGTATCGGAAAAATGCACTGGTTTCCGCAAAAATCCCTGCACGGATTTCACGGGACATTGGTGGACGAAAGCGGACGCATCGAACAGGACGGATATGTGAGCGATTACCGGGATTGGTTTAAATTGCAGGCTCCCGGACTGAATCCCGACCAGTTGGGAATCGGGTGGAATGACCATACCGGAGGGACCTATCCGCTGGACGAAAAATTGCATCCGACATACTGGACAGGAGAGACTGCCGTGCAGTTTATCCGGAATTATAATCCTGATAAACCCCTGTTCCTGAAAGTGTCATTTGCACGTCCCCATAGTCCTTATGATCCGCCGCAACGTTATCTGGACATGTACCAGCATGTTGCAATTCCCGAACCTGTTACCGGTGACTGGGATGCGGCATTTGCAGACTACCCTAAATCGGAAAGTGCTGCTTTCGGAGATTATGGCAAGGAACATGCAGTGGATTCGCGGCGTCACTATTATGCGGCGATTACTTTTGTTGACGACCAAATCGGACGTATTGTCCGGGCATTGAAAGAGAAAGGATTGTATGAAAATTCGGTGATTCTGTTTGTATCCGATCACGGTGATATGCTCGGCGATCATTACCACTGGCGCAAAACGTATGCTTATGAAGGTTCGGTCCATATCCCTTTTATGCTCCGTTTGCCGGAATATATGAGAACAGTGGTAAAACCGGGAAGTCATTTGGAACAAGTGGTGGAAATCAGGGATATTTTGCCGACATTTGTTGACGTTGCCGGCGGAAAAGTGCCTCAGGACATAGACGGAAATTCGTTGTTGCCTTTGTTGCAACAGGAGAAACCGGTCTGGAGGGAATACATTGACCTGGAACATGCCACCTGTTATAGTCCGCATAATTATTGGTGTGCTCTGACAGATGGTAAAATGAAATACATCTGGTTTTTCCGCACCGGGAAAGAGCAGTTGTTTAATATAGAAAAAGACCCTTACGAAAGAACAGATTTGTCGGGGAATAAAAAGCAGGCCAAAACACTGGCGGTGTGGAGGGAAAGAATGGTGAAACATCTGTCGGAAAGAGGGGAAGAATATGTGAAGGACGGGCAATTGCAACAGTTGTCCAAGACGCGGTTATATAGTCCGCAATATCCTGCCGGGGAACGTGAACAGTTGCGATATTGGATGAAAGAGTCTGAATTTTAATGGTATAAAACAGAAACAAGGATGAAAAAATTTATTGTTATATTGTGGGTGGGATGGATGGTTTTGTTCATGAACAGTTGCACAGACAAAAATTCCGTAAAAGGGGTAAAACATGTGGTAGTGATCGGATTGGACGGTTGGGGGGCTTATAGCATGCCCAAGGCAAATATGCCGAATGTAAAGAAATTGATGGAAAAAGGTTCGTATACTTTGGAGGCGCGTTCTGTTCTACCTTCTTCCAGTGCGCCGAACTGGGCTTCCATGTTTATGGGAGCGGGACCCGAATTGCACGGTTATACCACCTGGGGTTCCAGAACTCCGGAGATTCCTTCCCGGGTAGTAAACGGACACGGAATTTTTCCGACTGTTTTTCAGGTGGTACGGGAGGCCCGGCCGGATGCAGAAATCGGCGTATTTTCCGAATGGCTCGGTATTAAGTTTTTAGTGGATAACTTATCGCTGAATGTGTACCGGAATACTCCGGATTACAACAAATATCCTGCGGCCTTGTGTGATTCGGCTGTAAAATATATCAAAGAAAAACGTCCTGTGCTGGCTGCTTTCTGTTTTGACAATCCGGATCATGTCGGACACCAGATTGGGCATGATACTCCGGCTTATTATGAAAAATTGGAAGAATTAGACGGTTATGTCGGCCGCATTGTTCAGGCTGTAAAAGATGCCGGTATGCTGGATGAAACCATTTTTATTGTGACTGCCGACCATGGAGGGATTCGGAAAGGACACGGCGGTAAAACTTTACAGGAAATGCAGGTGCCTTTTATCATTTCCGGAAAAGGGGTGAAAACAGGACATAAAATCGGCTCGTCAGTGATGCAATTTGACGTTGCGGCTACTATTGCCTGTATTTTCGGGACTAAAATTCCTCAGGTGTGGATCGGCAGACCTGTGACGGAAGTGTTCGGGAAATAAGGAGAGGCATTACCGGGATTAATGGTTGAAGTGTTAAGGATTTGCGTGTTATATTGAATAAAAAAGGTTTTGAGATGAAAGTAGTTTTCGGATTATGGACGGGTTTGCTTTTGTTGGTCATGACCGGCGGGAATTTACCGGCACAGGTTGCCCGGGATGTGATTAGTCTGAACCGTTCGTGGAAATTTACTCCGGGGTGGGAGGTGCGCCACCAGATTTTCACGGAAGTCAATCTGCCGCACACCTGGAATACCGATGCACTGTCCGGGAAGACGGATTATTACCGTGGCCTGGGTAACTATGAGAAATCCGTTGAAGTGCCCGAAAGTTGGAAAGGAAAAAAGGTATTTCTGCGTTTTAAAGGAGTGAATGCTGTGGCTAATGTTTTTATCAACGGGAAACATGCTTTGGAGCACCGGGGCGGATATACGGCTTTTGTGGTTGACCTGACCGGACGTGTAAATTACGGAAAGAAAAATACCATATTGGTCCGGGTGAATAATGCCATTCAGTTGGATGTGATGCCTTTGGTGGGGGATTTTAATATGTATGGGGGAATATACCGGGATGTGGATTTAATTGTTACGGGACCGGAACACATTTCGTTGTCGGATTATGCTTCTTCGGGCGTATATTTATTGCAGGAACAGGTTTCCGGAGAGAAAGCTACTGTAAAAGCAAAAGTAATTTTAGAGGGACGTCCGGGAGAAAATGCGGTTTTGTGTATACAGGTAAAGGAACATAGCGGGAAGGTGGTCGTGGAAAAATCGAAGGACATTGTTTTTGACGGGAAAGGATTGAAAATAGCGGAGCTGAATCTGGAAATCAGTAAACCGCATTTGTGGAACGGACGCAAGGACCCTTATTGTTATACAGCCGAGGCAGTTGTGTTAAAAGACGGGAAAGAGGCAGACCGGGTCACAGAGCCTCTGGGATTGCGTTATTTCAGGATTGACCCGGAGCAGGGATTTTTTCTGAATGGCGAACATCTGAAACTCCGGGGGGTGTGCCGTCATCAGGACCATGCGGAAACCGGAAATGCTCTTTCTCCGCAAAATCATGAGGAAGATATGGATATTATGCTCGAAATGGGCGTGAATGCCATTCGTTTGGCACATTATCCGCAGGACAAGTATATGTATGATTTGTGCGACCGGAATGGCTTGGTTGTCTGGGCTGAAATTCCTTTTATCGGACCGGGAGGATACCGGGATAAAGGTTTTGTGGACCAATCCTCTTTCCGGGAAAACGGGAAACAGCAATTGGTAGAATTGATACGCCAGAATTTTAATCATCCTTCTATTTGTTTTTGGGGCTTGTTTAATGAGTTGAAGCAGGCGGGAGATGACCCGTGTGAGTATGTCCGGGAACTGAATGTGCTGGCACACCGGGAAGACCCTTCACGGCCTACTACTGCGGCCAGCAACCAGGGCGGAGAACTGAACGAATTGACGGATTTGATTTGCTGGAATCAGTATTTCGGCTGGTACGGGGGAGAGCCGGGGCATATCGGTAGCTGGGCCGACCGGGCCCATAAAACGTATCCGGACCGGTGTATCGGTATCAGTGAATACGGGGCCGGTGCCAGCATTTACCACCAGCAACCGGAATTAAAGAAACCGGTGGCCAATAGTTACTGGCATCCGGAAAACTGGCAGGCCTATTATCACGAAGAACATTGGAAAGCTATTGCCAGCCGGCCTTTTTTGTGGGGTACGTTTGTGTGGAACATGTTTGATTTCGGGGCTGCACACCGCACTGAAGGTGAAATTGCGGGAAAGAATGACAAGGGATTGGTGACTTTCGACCGCCGGCACAAGAAAGATGCTTTTTATTTTTATAAAGCCAATTGGAATACCGGAGAGCCTTTTGTTTATATTGCTTCCCGGCGGCTGAAAGAACGTACTTCCGGACAGCAGACCGTGAAAGTTTATTCCAATCAACCGGAGGTGGAGTTATTCCTGGATGGAAAATCGTTGGGTAAAAGGAAAACAAATTATGGAATCTGTGTTTGGGAAAATGTGAACATCCGCTTGGGACAAAACAAATTGACAGCTAAGGCCAAAGCGAAGGTTTGGGACGAAATTGAGTTGACCGGATTGAAGTAAAAGTAAGTTTTTTCATATTACGCAGGTTGCGATCGGAATACCCCTGATGGTGTTGACAGCAACAGGCAAATTTGCTTACCGCCGTGAGGTTATAAATTGTATCACTCCGTTGAATTGTATAAACAGCCTTATTTTGAGTGTTTAAAAACTTTTACCCGGTCGTCCAGTGGTTTATATTCTTTCTTCTGAGGTGATTCAAGCGGCACGCCAAAAGGCATTTGTGAGATGAGTTCCCAGGTTTCAGGGAGTTTCCATTCGGTAATTACCTGTTTGTCAATGAGAGGATTATAATGCTGGAGAGAGGCTCCGAATCCGGCGTCTTCGAGCATTGTCCAAATGGCCAGTTGATGCATGGCAGAGGTTTGCTGGGACCACAGAGGAAATTTTTCCCGGTAAGTCGGATAAGCGTTTTGCAAACCTTCTACTATGGTACGGTCCTCAAAAAACAATACAGTGCCATAGCCTGAAGCAAACGATTGGTTGATTTTAGTTTCCGTATGCGCAAATGCCTTGGCCGGAGCGGTGTTTTTTAAGGTTTCCAAGACAATTTCCCATAGTCTTTTGTGGTGTTTTTTCAAGAGCAACACCATCCGGGTGGATTGGGAATTGAAAGCAGAAGGGATATTCAGAGCTGCAAAGTTCAGAATTTCCTCAATTTCGTTGTCCGGAATTGTGCTTTGATTACTGAGAGAATAATAACTCCGGCGATGTTTCAGAGCTTCTTTCAGATTTCTTTCCATAGCATTGATTTTTATGATATTGTACGTAAAACCGGAACTTTAGTTCTGCTAATCCGCGAAGCGTTCATCTATTTTTATACCTTTAGCCTTCCGAAAATAATTGAAATAAAACCTATGCAAGCGAATAAAAATACGGCTTCGGCCTATCAGACGGATTTGTTTTCCGATGAGCGGACATCTCTTTTTTCCCCACCGAAACATTCCCCGGATTTGTGCATTCCGCAACAGAAATGGGAATTTCTGTGCCATACGCTTTATTTAAAGAAATATCCTTTTTTGTTGGGTCCTAAAGGATGCGGAAAATCTTCAGTGGCAATGGAATTGGCCGATGCCATGAAGATGGAGTATTTTGCCTTTGATATGGGACAGGCTTTTAAGCCCAAAAAAATGTTTCTGGGCGGATTGATTATCGGGGATGAAGGAAAAACGCAGGCAATACGGTCGGAATTTTTCAAAGCTTTTACTTCGGACCGGCCGACATTGATATTTTTGGATGAATTGACCCGTATTCCCATGGTGGCTGCCAATTTTCTGATGACTATTCTGGACCGGCGGCAATCTTATCTCTATGATGAAGATTCCGGAATCCGTTATAACAAAGGAAAGGACGTCCTGTTTGTAGCTGCAGGTAATACGGGATTTGCCTATGTGTCGACGCAACGGTTGGATTCGGCTTTTGAAGACCGGTTTATTAAAGTGCAGCTCAGTTATTTGACGCCCGGCGAAGAGGCTGCTTTGGTGCGGCAACGTTATCCTGCGGTAAAAGCTGCGGTTGCGCAGCAATTGGCAGAGGTGGCCCGTTTGCTGAGGCAGGCGGAACAAAAGGAAGCTTTGACCGTTTCGCTTTCCACGCGCCAGGTGTTGGATGCTGCCGCCTATTTGCAATTGGGATATTCGATACGGGAAGTGGTTGAAGAAGTGATTCTGACGAATTATGTTATTGCCGGAGAACAGTTGGTGGCGCGTTCCTTAGTTCAGATGATATGACCCGGGATGAAATTGAAAAAATATACAATCAGGATGTCCTGGACCGCAATTGGTGGGGAGATTTTTCCGGGACACTGGAAATTGTGGAAAAGGATTTTCCTGTGGCTCAGGAGGCTGGAAGTCTGATGTCAGAGTTTCACTAGTTCTGGTTTTCCCCTGAAGGCTG
>OFFZ01000486.1_pt1 | contig 24021 bp, 17 predicted proteins | sample 1521631 | NCBI WGS metagenome assembly OFFZ01 (sample SAMEA3504102, study PRJEB24116) | mouse gut metagenome | biome: mouse gut; feature: mouse-associated habitat; material: faeces | place: Denmark | collected 2011 | reverse complement strand
GAAGAATCTTACCCCTCTCGGAAACGTATCTCTTCAGCTTGTTGGTATCCTTGTAGTCAATCACATTGTCCTTGCCGCAGAACACGCATACCTTTCTCTTCCTGCGGGCACCGCCCTTTTTCCTCACCGGGCCGTCGGGTTTCTCACTCTTATTAAAAGCCATCTCAATGCCTCCTATCTCACATATTCGTACTTAGTTGAAGGGCAGCTCCTCGTCGATGCCGTCGGGGATGTTCATGAAGCCATCTCCGGCTCCGGAGGGTGCGGGAGCGCTGCCGCCTCCTGCATAGCCGCCATTGTTGTAACCGCCGCCATTGTTATATCCACCCGCGTTCCCACCGGATGCATTCTTGCTCTCGGCGAATTCGATTTCGTCCACCATGACGCGGACGCTGTAGACCATCTGGCCTTCCTTGTTGGTGTAATTGTCGTTCTGGATCCTGCCGCACACCACGATCTTCGTGCCCTTGTGCAGGTATCTCTCCACGAACTCCGCCTGCTTGCCGAAAGCAGTGCAGTTAAAGAAATCCGCGTCAGGCTCGCCCTCACGCTTGAACCTCCTGTCCACCGCAATGGAAAAACGTGCCACCGATGTCTGGCTGGCCCCCTGTGAATACCTTACCTCCGGGTCTCTGGTCAGACGCCCCATAAGAATCGCTTTGTTCATATCGTCTCTCGCTTTCTAATTGAGCTCAGTCCTGTCTGACGACTAAGTATCTGATGACATTGTCCATGATGCGGACACGGCTCTCGATTTCGATGGGCACCGTGCTCTCAGCGTCAAAGCGGATGAAATAGTAGAAGCCTTCTTTCATTTTCTGGATTTCGTAAGCAAGTCTCTTCTTGCCCCAATCGTCCACCTCTGTGATGACGCCGCCGAATCTCTCGATCAGAGCCTTGCATCTGTCCACGACAGCCGCTCTCTCTTCATCTTCAATCTTAGCGGACACAACTACAGCTAATTCATACTTGTTCATGCCTGTTACTTACCTCCTTCTGGTCTCTGGCCCGCCCTGTAGGCGAGCAAGGAATCGATTCATCACAAATGTAGATGATATCATATATTTCCTGATATTTCAAGGGTTTTTACAGAATCTCTTTCACATTCTTCTCCAGGAGCCTGCGGGCAATCATGATCTGGTGGCCGCAGCCCTTGCATTTCAGCCGGAAGTCTGCCCCGGAACGCAGCACCTCCCACTCCCTGCTCCCGCACGGATGCTGCTTCTTCAGTCTTACTACGTCTCCTACATTGATGTCCATTTCATGCTCCTCCCGCGCGCTCCGGCGCGCATATCTATCCCTTTATATCCTGCCGGGCAGCCGTTCCAGACAGCTTTCTGCCTGTTACAGCTTTCTGCCTACAGGTTTCCCACGAAAAAGTCCTTCACCACGCCCATGAACTCCCGCAGCAGATTGTTGGGCCCCGAGCCTAACGGCGCGCTGGCGGCCAGTCCCTCCGCGTTTATATATCCCTGCTTCTTCGCGATGCTCAGGGCGCGGAACACATGGAAATTGTTCGTCACGATTACAACGCTGTCTTCCGCCGGATCCAGCAGCCCGGCGCTGAACACCAGATTCTGGTATGTGCTGGCAGACCTGTCCTCCACAAGGATGCGCTCCTCTTCGATGCCGGCCTGCATGAGGTATCCCCGCATCCCCACGGCCTCGGGGATGGCCTCGTTCCCGCCCTGGCCGCCGGTGACGATCGCCTTCGTGTCGGGATTCTGTTCCAGATAGTCTATGGCCCTGTCCAGCCTGCGCCGCAGCACCTCGCTGGGGCCCGTGCTCTTCCACTGGGCGCCCAGTATGATGATGTAGTCCGCTCCCGGAGAGGCCTCCGCGCCGTACTGGGACAAAATCCTGGCCTCCACCGCGCCGAACACCAGCAGCCCTACGCAGAAAAGGGCACAGAAAGCGCCCTTGATCCATACCGGGATGGCGTTCATGGCCCGGCCGCTTTGGAGGATCGCCGCCAGCGCCAGGCTGCATGCCCCTATGGCCCCCCAGATCAGGAAGAAGTAGGTGCCGAAGCCCGTGATGGCGATCCCTATGCAGTATATGACGCAGAGGATCCCCAGCATGCCAAAAATACCGGCAAGGACGGGATGTCCGCCGGGGGTATGGCCCCTTCTCTCTATTTGGATGATCCTCCGGCTTCTCTCCAGAGGAATCAGATGTTCTTTTCTGTTTCTTCTCATAATCGTCAATCTCTTTTGGCAGAATCAGATGTCGGCTCAGTTCTCTTCTGAGTCAACATTATACCACATCAGCAATCTTCCATTCAATAAAGATACTTTGTAGATTTCTTAATATTTTGTTTAGAATTAGGTTTAGAATTAGGCCTGAATCAGGATTGCAAGCAGACCTTTCCCATGCTACAATGAAAGCAGCAAAAGCGCGCTGCACGGCAGCGAGGGAAAGGACACGCCTATGGGAAATTATCAAGCAGAAATCGACGAACTGAAGAGAATCGTGGAAAAATACAGCAATATCGTATTCTTCGGCGGCGCGGGGGTGTCCACGGAGAGCGGGATTCCGGATTTCCGCAGCGTGGACGGGCTCTACCACCAGCAGTACGACTATCCCCCGGAGACCATCCTGAGCCACACCTTCTACCGCAGGAAGCCGAAGGAATTCTTCCGCTTCTACCGCAACAAGATGCTCTTCCTGGACGCTAAGCCCAATGCCGCCCATGTGAAGCTGGCCGAGCTGGAGGCCCGTGGGAAGCTGAAGGCCGTAATCACCCAGAACATCGACGGGCTCCACCAGGCCGCCGGGAGCAGGACGGTTCTGGAGCTCCACGGCTCGGTGCTGCGCAATTACTGTGAGAAGTGCGGGCAGTTCCATGACGTGCAGTATATACTGGACAGCGCGGACGTGCCCAAATGCGGGAAATGCGGCGGCTCCGTGAAGCCGGACGTGGTGCTCTATGAGGAGGGGCTGGACTCCCGGACCATGACGGACGCCATGCGCTTCATCCATGACGCCCAGGTACTAATCATCGGCGGCACTTCCCTGGCGGTGTACCCGGCGGCGGGGCTGATTGATTACTTCAAAGGCGACAAGCTTGTAGTTATCAATAAGGCCCCCACCCCCAGGGATGCCCATGCGGACCTGCTGATACAGGGACCTATCGGGGAAGTGTTCTCGCAGCTATGACCGCTTTCCCGGGCGCAGGTGGAGGCGCAGCCCCGGCGGCATCCCCCCTGGCGGAAGCAATGGCCTCTGTTTTGCTCTCATGAGCAGGCATTTTACTGCCCCGAAATCCTGCCGCAGCACATTGCCGCGGCAGGATTTCCCTCTCATGGCATCAGCCCCATCAGCGCCCCTGCCCCATTCCGCAGGACGCCCCTCAGGCCTTTTCTCCTCCCGCATAAAGGCAGCTCACCTTGTCCCGAATCCGTATCTCCCTGTCAAAAGGGGTGTAGGCGGTCAGGTACAAAGTAGCGGCCCCGGGCGCCTTCTCCTCGCTGTCCTCCTTGCCCTCGGTGAAATGATGCTCCCCGAAGCAGGGCCCTATCACCAACGCGTCCCTGCCGTTGCCCACCTCCGTGGAGCCCTGTTTTACCACGATGGCCTCGCTGCCTGTCAGAGGCAGGTCCACATAATCGTTGGTCAGAAAATCCACGCCGGAGAAAGCAAGCTCGATCCTCCAGGGGGCTCCCTCCACGCCGGAGGTCCTCACCCTTACGTCCAGCCCGTTCTCCGCTTCCTTCACCCACACATCCACCCGCATGTCAGGCCCCAGCCTCCTGTCCCGGGATGCATTGTCCATCTTCCACCAGTCGCTGGTGGAGGGCTTCTCGGCAAAGGGCAGATAATACCAGCCCTCCATGGTCTGGCCGAGATGGTACGCTCCCTCGGACACCCGCTCCATCTCCCGGCCCTTGAAAGCTCTGTGCTCGCAGAAGCTTCCCGCCACTTTCATCTCCAGCTTCATGCTGCCGTTGTGAAGATACAGGAAGTTCGATTTTCCGTTCATCACCGTGTAGGTGAACCGCCCCTGCTGCCCTCTGGCGATGCCGGACTCCCGATAGAAGCTCCTGAAGTCGGGACGGCGGAAGCTCCCCGCCACCTCCAGCTTCCGGTATTCCGGATGGAGCATGAACCAGATCAGACAGTCGGGAGAGGCAATCCCCCGCCTGTCCACAATCTCAAAAATGGTATTGCACATCTGCAGGAATTCCGGGATGTCATACTTCATGCCCATTTTCAGGTATTCCATGTAATAATCCCCGGGGTAGACCAGTCTGTCCCTGTCGAACCGGGTGGAGTTGGCCGTGAAGATACTGTCGTCCGGCTCCCAGTAGGTCAGCATCATCCGCAGATTGCGGACGGCATTTCGTTCATAGGATTCATCGCCCGTAGCCTCGGTGAGCATGATCATGGCGTCATTGTTGATCCGGTTGTAATTTCCCGCCGACTTCTCCGCGAACTCTCCGTCCTCATTGCAGTCAATGCCTTCGTTCAGGTATGTGTACGCCGCCTCCTCCATCTCCCTGCTGCCGAACAGCCCGCCGCAGCTCATCAGCACGGAGGCGATGGCCCAGCGGTGGTTGGGCGTATGGAATCCGCCCTCCAGAAGGCCGTGGGCCCCCCGGCGCAGGATGGGTTCCATCTTTTCCAGGACGCCGCGCTCTTTGGCCGTGAGCGCCGCCCCGATCCGCCCCTCCTTCCTGCCTCTCAGATACTGATACACGGGCAGCAGCTTCTTGATGCAGAAAGCCGTATCCGGCGCGGAAAAGAAATTGCAGGTTATGTAGTCGAATAATCCGTTCTCATGCTGTACCCGGTCCACATAGCCAAGCCCTGTCATGATTCTGTCAAGCACTCTCCCGTCCCGGTAGAAGCAGCTCTCCTCATTGCAGTAAGCCGCCACCATGCCCGCGATCCTGTAGATGGCGAACTTCGCCTGGACGATTCCCCCGGCGTCCGCAAAGCCCCCGTACCTTGGGCTCTCCCGATCCAGAACCTGAATCTGCAGGGATTTCACCACCCTGTCCCGGGTATCCAGGAGTATCTTCTGATAATGCCTCTCCATACACGCCTCCTAAATTATACTGCGCACCAGTTATACTGCATAACGCTGAATACTGCCTAATGCGATCATGCGATTGAACCGGTCAGCGTTATGCAGTCTGATTTTACGGCAAGTGAAAGCGTTAAGCAGTATAAATTTGCAGTGCGACCCGACTGCAGACCGCCAGCCAGATACTTTCCCGTGGACACCACTGTAAATCCTGGCGGTCTGCAGTATAAGATGACTTCGCGCCCTGTCAGAGCATCGTTCTGTATTCCATCAAAAACAGAATCGCCAGCGCCTGGCCGTAGGGCATGGGCCTGAGCTCGATCTCCTTGTAGAAATCCCTGGAAATACGCCCCATAGGAGTCCCGTAGGAGACCTGGTTCACCACGCCGTCCTCGGATATGTAGTCCAAAATCGGATCCGCCGCTCTCAACGCCATCTCCAGGCAGCTTTTGTCCGCCAGGCCGTCTTTCACGGCTTTCAGTATGCCGTAGGCGAATCCGCAGGTGGCGCTGGCCTCCACATAGGAATCCCCATCGTCCACCAGGGTATGCCACATGCCGTCCGGAGCCTGGTATTTTTTCAGACTGCGGATCTGCGCCCGCAGCGTGTTCACAAGCATCCTCTTCACCGGCCCGCTGCAGGCGTGGATGGCCAGGAATTCGGGTATGGCCATGGTGATCCAGCAATTCCCCCGGCCCCAGAAGGCCCCGGCGAAATTGTTCCTCTCCTTGAAGCTCCAGCCATGATACCACAATCCCGTAGTCTTATCGCAGAGATATTTGTCATGGAGCAGGAACTGATATTCGGCCTCCTCCTTCATCCTCCCGTCATCCAGGATCCGTCCCATGTTGGCCAGGAAAAGCACCGTCATGTACAGCGTGTCGTCCCAGAGCTCCTGCTCGTTGACGCTGTCCGAGGTCCTGTGCTGGAATCCGCCTTCCTCTGTCCGGGGAAAATGTTCCATGATCTCCTCCGCCGCATCGACGCAGGGCCTCAGATACTTTTCCTCCCCTGTGTACTCCGCCAGGAAAGACATGGTCAGATAGGGCGCCGCCGTATTCACGTTCAGAGCCGGAAATCCCATGTCAATCTGCCTGTCATAGTATTTTTTCAGGATATCCAGATATTTTTCGTTTTTCTCATAGCAGAAAAGCTTCCACAGCCCGAACAGCCCCACCCCCTGGGTCCACTCCCAGTACCGGTATCTGGCGATGTCGTCCCCCGCCAGATTGTGGCTCTCCATGTTCTTCAGGAAAGCGTCGTCCGTCTCGTACAATATACGGGAAAAGGCATCCGCCATTTTTTCGATCTTGGCATTCACCCGCAGGATCCGCTCTTTCTTTTCCCCGCATTTCTCCTCCAGCTTTTCCAGGAGGGCCTTGAGCTCCTTCGGCGTCTTCACGGTATAGTCCGGCTGCCAGTCAGGCTCCTCCACAGTGTGGAAATATCTGGGCGACCAGTCCAGCCATACGGAGGTGATCCCGTAGCGGTTTGCCCCTACAATGTCTTTCTTCAGGTTGTTCCCGATCATCACGATGAAAGGCTTGTCCGCCTCCGTCAGCCCCATCTTCTCCATGGCGGTGTCGAACATGGATCGGGCGGGCTTCTCCTCCCCCACCACCTCTGAGACGATCCATTCCTCAAAGCAGTATCCCAGGCCGTTTTCCCGGTACACATTCCGGAAGGATTCCCACTCGCCGTCCGCCACAAGGGCAATGCGGTATCCCTCCTCCTTCAGCTCTCTGATCACTTCTCCCGCGCCGGGGATGAAAGCCGCTTTGGTGACAATCCCCCGATCGTCGTAGACCTGTGTGCTCTCATCGATAATGGTGTCTCCGCTGTCTGTAAAAATGATTAGATTTTTCTTCATACTCCCTCCATCCGGCCAACATCAAAGGGCTAAGAACTGCTCTGTCGTAAGGGCTCCCATCAGAAATACCGCTCTGTAAATTTCCCTGCTGTGATAATGTTTTTTCCCTTTATCCAATCCGTAAAGTCCCAGGCTTATCAAATCCTGCTTTATCCTCATAACAGCATTTTTCAGTTCTGGTTTTTCGCGCATCCGATGTACCATGTCGTCGGCAAATGCCTTTGAATCATTGATTTCGGCCTGGTTTTTCCACCACACGTCTATATTCCAGCGGTCACCTGATATTCTCGTTTCAAATCCCAGGAATGCCACTCCCTTTTCGAGATCAAGTTCTCCGTCAAAGCGGTTCGGCCTCATATTTTTCAGGATATCCGATGCCAGTCCGTAATAATTTTCCGCATTCAGCCCGGCCTTATCGATATAAAAGTCCAAATCGTTCCACGTCATGATTCCCATTCCATAGCTGCCGACAATGTAGGCCTCCCCATATTTTTGGAGAAGGTCCAGCAAGCCATAGCCATGCATCAGTTCATTCGCTTTCTCGTAAATATCCATCCGTCTCTTTGCTCCATCCGCTATTTTATACTTTTTATCGATAAAACCTGTTCTAAATGCTGCCTGTATGCCGCCGTCAAAAAACCTCTGCTCATTTTCCTACTGTAAATTCCGGCGGTCTGCAGTATTACCGTAAGCTTACACACCGTTCTGCACCGAATCTGTCATAATATCCTCGCTTTCTTTAGAAAAGCGCCATTGCGTCAACCCCATCCGGCTGCTTCCACGCCTTTTACAGCAATATTATATGGCAAATGGTGTTTCAAATCAAGTGCCACGCTTACAAATCTCTACAGCGGCAGCAGCAGGCTTGTCCGGGCGAAATGCTTTGTCGCTTTTTAAATCGATATTACGTTAAACGGGCGGCAGACCCGGTCCGGATCCGCCGCCTTCCATGTCACAGAGCTGCCACGCAGCCGTCAGTTCTCAACCTTCCTCTGACGTAACCTTTTTTTCCGTCTGCCCTTCCGTTCGGGTTTCAATCCAGAATCCCCGATACCGGCATGTTCCGCATGGCCTCTCTCCTCTGGTAAGGCGAGTCCAGCTCCACGAGGCGCCCCTCCCTGCTGCTCTTTTCAAATGCAGTGAGGATCTCCAGCACATGGAGGGTCTGCTGCACGTCCGCCCGGGGAGCGCGGCCTTCCCGCAGGGCTTTGGCCATGTCCGCCACCCCCAGGCCTCTGCTGTTCTCCTTGTAATCGTACAGGAGGGGCATCTCCCTGAAGCTCCCGTCCTCAGGCCTAAGGAGCGAGACGCTTCCGCCGAAGCCGTTGGGATCGGGCACCCGCAGGGTCCCCCTGGTGCCATAGATTTCCAGGAAGGCCTGCCTGTCGTAGTATACGTCAAATGTAGTCACTACGGTGGCAATGGCCCCGTTCTGGAATTTCATCAGGCCCGTGGTGTGGGTGGGCACCTCCACGTCCACCACCGTGCCCTGTTTGGGCTTGCTGGTGATGATCCGCTGGGGGAAGGCCGTCCCGGTCATGCCGCTGATGCTCTGCACCCGACCGATCAGGTTCACCAGAGCCGTCATGTAGTATGGCCCCATGTCCATCATGGGCCCGCCGCCGTACTGGTAGTAGAATTCCGGCGCGGGATGCCAGCTCTCATGTCCGTGGCACACCATCTTCGCCTCCGCTCCGATCACGTCCCCTATCATCCCGTCGTCGATGAGCCGCCTGCAGGTCTGTATCCCCGCCCCCAGGAAGGTGTCCGGCGCGCCGCCCAGCAAAAGCCCGCGCTCCCCGGCCAGGGCCGCAAGCTCCGCGCCCTCCTCGTAGGTGGCGGCCAGGGGCTTTTCGCTGTACACATGCTTGCCCGCCAGCAGCGCTGCCTTAGTGGTGGCGTAATGCTCGTTGGGGCGGGTAAGGTTCAGGACGATTTCAATCTCCCGGTCCCCCAGCAGTTCCTCCATGGTGTCGTACACTCTGGGGATTTTGTACTTCTCCCCGGCCTCCCGGGCCTTCTCCCGGAACAGGTCGCAGACCGCCCACACTTCCACCTCCCGGAACAGCTCCGTCAGGTTCTGGAAATAGATTCCGCTGATTGCCCCGGCTCCCAGCACGCCTATTTTTACTTTGGACTGTTTCTCTCCCATATCCCCTCGCCTCCTCAATACATTTTCGCCTTGCTCTCGAACCGCTCTGTGGTCAGCCCATGCTCCAGCGCGTAGGCCTTCCCCTCCGCCGCCCAGACAAGCCCCCGCTCCATCAGGAGCCCGGCCTCCGGGAACTTCTCGAACACATCGTCATGATGTCCCAGGGAGCAGTAGAACACCCTGCCGTTGCCCCAGAACTTGGTCCAGGCCACCGGCATGTCCACCGTCCTGTTGGCGCTGTGGTAGTAGTCCACCACCGGGAAGCGTGTGCTGGCCAGCACCTCCACCGCCGGATCTACATGGAGATAATAGTGCTCGCTGCACACATGGAAATCCTCTATCCCCTCCACGATGGGGCTGGAGCCTTTGCGGATGTTCACCGTGTAGTCGATCCCGTCCCCGCCCGGATGGCTGACCCACTGTCCTCCAGTCATGAATTGCCATTCCACATCCTGGCGGAAGGCATCGCACATGCCCCCGTGGCATCCCGCAAGGCCGCAGCCCGCCGCCACGGCCCGGCTGATGTTCCCGGTGTACTCCGGTTTGATCTCCCCCATGGTCCAGCAGGGCACGATCAGATCCATCCCCATGAGCTTCTCCCCGTCCGCCAGCACGTCCTGGGTGTCATGCACCTCGCAGGCATATCCGTGCCTCTCCAGCATCCCCCGGAACCGTTCGGCCACCAGCGCAGGCTCATGTCCGTCCCAGCCTCCCTGGAAAATCAATGCCTTCTTCCCTGTCTCCATATAACCACCTTGCCTTTCCGCGCCCCCCGGACCGTCCTGTGCCTGAGGGCGCTCTTCCTCTCCGCCTGCCGCCTTTTTGGCGTTCCTTTTTTACAATCGGTACTTGCAGTATAGCAGGAATTCCTGTAGAATGATTGTCAGAAAGCCAATAAAAGCAGTCACAGATTGCTATCCTGCTGTTTTTCAGGCAGGACGCGGCGGCAGCGGGGATAGCTCCGCGGAACCTGCCCGGGCCTCCCGGCTTTCAAATGAAGGCATCGGAATCCATTGCCGGAAAGGAGCTTCTCATGCAGCCTTTTTATGAAGACAAACAGGACGAATTCCGCTGCACCCTCACCCGGGACATCACCTTTCCGGCCCATCTCCACAGCGCCGTAGAGCTGATCTATCTCCTGGAGGGCTCTTTGGAGGTCACCGTCCAAAACCGGACAAAGAGAATCCGGAAGGACGAGGCGGCCCTCATCTTTCCGGACATGGTGCACAGCTATCTCACCACGGATGCCTGCCTGGGCATCCTGTGCATCTTTTCCCCGGCCTACGCAAGGGATTATTATCATTTGTTCCGCAAGCAGCAGCCGGAATCCCCTTTCCTGTCCTCCGGCACGCGGAATCCCGATATCCCCCTGGCCTTTGGCCGGATGCTGCGCTACAGGGAGCTCTCCCTCTCCGTCAGCGCCGCCTGGCTGAACCTGATACTGTCCTTCCTGCTCTCCGACACGGTCCTGCTCCCCAGGGACAGCACGGACAGCGCCGACGTGGGCTACCGGCTCATCTCCTATGTGTCCCAGCATTTCCAGGAGCCCCTTACCCTGGACGGTCTTGCAAGCAAGCTGCACTTCAATAAATACTACATCTCCAGAGTCTTCACCGCCAGATTGCGCTGCGGCTTCTACGAGTACGTGAACCGCCTGCGGCTGGACTATGCCGCCAGGCAGCTTCGGACCACGGACCAGCGCATCACCGCCATCTGGCAGGACGCGGGCTTCGAGAGCCAGAAGACCTTCAACCGCAACTTCCTGGCCTGCTACCATATGACGCCCTCCCGGTATCGTAAGACCCAGGCCCCCATCGGAGAGGTGTTCCCGCAATCATAGCCCACGGCCCGGCCTCAGTGCCAAGCTGTCGGGCCACCGATACCGCCTCCGGATCCCTGCCCAAACCGCACCGTGATGGCGCAGATTTCGCTCCTGGTGCCCAGCCGCATGTCCGGGCCGAACACGCCCACGCCGGAGGTGACGATGTTGTGCATATCGCCCTTGCGCAGATAGCCGCAGATATTCTCCCAGAAGAACCGGGCCGTCAGGTTCCCGGGAAAGGTCTGGCCGTCGTGGGTGTGGCCGCAGAGGTCGATGTCCACCCCGGCCTCCGCCAGTTCCTCAAGCTCCCTGGGCTGGTGATCCATGACGATGACGGGTTTGCTCAGGTCCATCTCCCGCACGATCTCCTCCGGGGTCTTACGCACCCGGATGCCCCTGCCGGGCCTGCCGTGGTCCGGCCTGCCATAGAGGTAGAAAGCATCCTCGATCAGCACGCCCTCCTCCCGCAGCAGCCGGATGCCCGCCTTCTCCAGGAATTCGTCCATCCTGGGGTCGCTGGCCTTTTCCCCGCTGCCGGCAAAGGTGAAGCCGGCCAGGACTTTTTCTTTGATGTCATGGTTGCCATAACAGGCGTAGACGCCGTACCGGCTCTGTATCCCGCCCAGGACTTCCGCCAGAAGTTCCGGGTCTTCCAGGGCCTCATATTCATTGTCGAAAATATCCCCCGCTATAACTACAATATCTGCGTCTTCCTGATTGATAAGGTCCACCATCTGTTCCATGTGCCAGATGCCGATGCTGTATCCCAGATGGAGGTCCGCCGCCAGAATAATCTTCAGCTCATCCAGTCCCGGTACCTCCTTGTCCACGGACAGCTCATAATTCGTCACGCTGATATGGTCCGCGCTGACAATCCCCGCCAGGCTGAGACCGCCCACACAGAGAATACAGCCTAAACCGATGATCCCATGCCCCCTTCGCGAGAACAGCCGTTCTTTCCAACGGGAGTTTCCCCCGGAGAGTAGGCGCTTTACCCCAAGGCGCAGCAAATCCGCCATGAGGATAACCAGCAGGGCATAGAGCAACACTCCCAGCCAGGTGTTGGAAAACTGCTTCAACAGCCGTTTTGCAGGCGAGGGCTCCAAGAGAAAAGCCGCCAGGATGCCTGCCTCATAATCCGTGATGCCCTTTCCCGTATTGGGATGCCCTGCGGAATAGAACTGGTCCGCGGCAAAGAGCAGCAGCAAGACCAGTCCTGCTGCCATCAGCACCCTGGACGGCACTCTGCGGAACAGCCCGTCCAGCGAGGGAGCCAGGACATATATGATGGCCATGCCGCCGATGCCGAAGACCAACAGCCCTTCCGCGCAGATGCGTCCGTTCAGGAGATATCCCGTATAGTCCCACCACTTGGTTCCGTTGTAGGCATATTCCAGTTATGGCCCTTCATCAGTTTCCTGGACAGGGTTATGGCGTCCAGGGTTTTTATGGCCGGATTCTCCGCCCCTTAAGTGTCTTATTTCTTCTGTGCCTTCTTTAGCACCAGTTGCAGACGCAAGCAGAAAATCCCTCCGCCTGTGAAGAACAGCGATCTTCCTGCCGTAATACAGAAGAGGCTTCCTCCTACACAATCAGATTCGACATCGTACCATAACAGGTCACATAAGCCCCTGCCCTTGCTCTGGTAAGCGCCACATAGAGCAGGCACTTCTCTTCCGTTTCAAATTCCTCAAGGGAGACATCATCGGAGAAGTCGCTTCTCGCTCCGTTGGGAAGCGCCTTGTCATTCACGCCTGCCGCAAAGATGTAATTGAATTCCAGCCCCTTCACTCTATGCATAGTGGCAATCCGCACCCCATCATAAGAACGGTCATCCAATTTGTTGGCCTTTATCTCAAAAAAATCAAAACCATTATTTTTTAGACCGTCTTTATAGGCATTGACCAGCTTGCGCGTTCTTGCTACAAGGCAGATATCCTTCTGGAGGGCCCCCATCGCCTCAAGCTCCTTTATCTCTCCTACAATGAATTCCAACTCTTCTTCCGGTGTGTGGAACTTCCTGATTATCGGAACTTCACCGTGTGTCAGGGATTGGCAATTATCACCATCATCATACTCCTCATCCATATCATCAAAGGATACACCCTTCAGAAGTCCAAAAGCATACTTTCTGATTTCTTCCGTAGTCCTGTAATTGATGCGAAGTTTTCTTGCCCTGCCGCGAACATTGATGCCGCACTTTGAAAGAACCGCCTTGTTGCGGTAGATTCTCTGATGGGCATCTCCCACGATAAAGATATCGTTCCGGTGCTGTTCACCTGCAAGCGCCCGAATCAGGCGATAAGCACTGGGACTGAAATCCTGCCCCTCGTCCACGATGATATTCTCATATCTTCCCACAGAAAACTGTTTCTCCAGAATGATGCGGCACTCGTACATTGCATACTCGGAGTCGCGCAGCTTCCGCTCGTCACACAGGCACATGTATTCTTCAAATACACTCCATACCTTCACACGCTTCATGCGGTCAAGACGAAGCCCCCTGCCTATGCGGGAAGCCTTGATGTACTTCTCTTTTGTATAAGCCTCCTGTGCCTGAACCACCTTTATCCATTCATCGATATAGAAGTTCTTTGTATAATCCAGCGCTCCACCCGCCCGGGCAACGGCATCATCCCAAACCCTATCCAGTTCCTCTCCATAGGAAATAGTATATTCATAGCCCTGGTCACGAAGGAATGAGGCCACCCATGCGTCCAGGTTGATGACTTCAATCTTCTTCATCTGATCCACAGCCGCAATCTTTCTCAGGTTTTCACGAATATCATCTCCGAGGTTTTTGGTAAAGGTGGTAAAAAGCAATCGCTTTCCCACAGGAAGTTCTCCAGCCAGCCTCTTTGCTCTGTGCATGGCTACGACAGTCTTTCCCGTACCGGCTCCGCCGAGAACTTTTGCCGGGCCTGCGTAATCTCTGTTGACGATTCTTCTCTGTGTGGGATGCAGGAAAATTCTCCACTTTTCAAGGGGTTCTGCCATGATTTGCTTCAATTCCTCTTCTCCGTCCACTATCACAAAGCTCTTCCTACTGGAATCTGACTGCAGCGCTTGGGCCATATCTTCGTCTCCTATCGCCGCAGGCGCTTCCTCAAACAAAGCTTCAACTACCTCTTCATAATCAAATCCGTGAGCCAGCCATTCCAGGCCTTCATATGCTTCTTCCGGAAAGCTCTTCTTCATGGCATAAAACGCATCCAGCGTTTCAATGCTCTTTACCATGGGAATCTGCTCTTCCGGAAGCCCTATGCGAATCAGCTGTTCATCCGTATAGGCTCCAAAAACCGTTTCCCTTTCAGTCTGTTTCTCCACAATCACTTCCTGTACGTCAAATACCTGGACACCGCCCGTAACCTTATTGATGGAGCACTTCTTGCGCTTTGCCCATGCATAGGCTTCATCATGATGATCCACCCAGAGCAGCATATACACATTCGTATCAGGGCATCTGACTACGATAGCCCTGTATGTATCATCGATACGAACCGAGCAGATATTCCTATCAATCCCTTCCTCAATTTTCTCATAATGAATTCCGGAAGAATTGGGATTGGTACGGAACTTATTAAAAAATTCCGTGGCTTTTCCCTGCTTACTTCTGGGCAATGCCGCAAAAGAAGTCAGAAAATCCGTTGAAATCGCAACCATAGGCTTATCCATTATCCTTCACCCCCAAATTTGTCTATTGTCAGTTTCTCTGTTGCCAAAAGCACCTTCCATCCCTCACACTGAAACACTTCGGAATGCTCCTCCTGTCCCGGCAGAAGAAGTACAACCTTCTCTTTCGTCCATGCCATGGAAGCCTGACCGATTACAGCTCCGTTCCTATTACTCTCAAGTTCGTATCCAACGCCATCAGGAGCCGGAATCTTATTCTTCATCATCTCCGTAGCACAGGCTTTCTCTACATCATCCAGATAGTCGTAGATATCCTCCCATCCGCCCATATCCACATCTGCCGTAAAGTCCGGCGCACTGTCGGTATCCGTACCGGCATGACTCTCTGAAAAAAGAGCCGTGTATACAGACTGGCTGATGCCCTTCCTTGTCATAAAGAGCGCGTCCTCCACGAACTGCATATTATTGGAAAAGCTTAAGAAACCGTTCCAGTCCTTGTTGTAATGATCCGTGCGGCTGTCGCTGTCATCCAGGATGGCGAGCACGCGAATCGGAGCGTCCATCTTTTTGTCCCTGTCATCCATGGACAGCATGGAATATATCCGCAGATTTCCCAAGGTCTGCCTGGGCTCCCATATGCCGTAGATTGCCTTGCCATATGGATAAACCCTGCACAGGCTGTCCATGCTCTTATAGGCGCTCTGCCACTCCTGGACCTGCACATCATATACATTCTGCTTGTCCATCAATGTATAATCAAGGAGCGAGAACGCGAAAGCCTTCGCATGCACCGCAAACAGTTCTTCCGCATCCGGACGACTCAAATATTCCACCAGCAGTTCGAAAGGGCTCTTCTTTGCCGGCATAAGCCCCTGCGCATTCATAGCCTTTACATAAGACATATACATCCTGGAACCGTTTGGCAGCTTGTCATAAAGCCAGGTATCAGTCTTGTAATCCCCCCTGGACTGGAATACATCCTGCACGTCATTGTAGGAAAGAGACCACACCCGGTATCTGCCGCTTTGGAGAATCGCCATGCGCTTCAGGAAATCCTTAGCCACATTATCCTTATGGAAGGTGAAGCCGTCCGTAAATACCGCTACAGGCTTCTGTGCACCGGTGGTGCGGACAGGCCAGAGCACAAAGTCAGGCTTGCATTTAACAGGCACTCCCTCTGATGGTCCTAAATCCACCTGGGGCTCGATATCCCAAGTGCATTCCCCGATTTTAAGGGAATACCCTTCTTTCTCGTTTACCAGTTTCTTATTGACAGACACCATTCTGTTCACAGACCCGAGACGGTTGAACGCTTCCAGGAACTGGCGCTCCAGCTCGCTTCCGATAAGCGGATTCGTATCAATCAAAGAAAGCTTCTCGATTTTCTGTAGCTTGTCCTTTCCTGATAGAATACTTTTAAACATGGAAAGAGCCGCTCTTTTCGAAATCTCACCGATATGCTGGCTCTGCCTGTAGGCATACAGGCATTTATAGCATCCGTCCTTGTTTTCCTCTTCCCTACAGGTACATTTCTCCATGGTATCCACGGCAAGCTGCATCACATTCATCATGCCATGCCTATCGTTCATCAGCTGCCGCAGGTACCCGGTTCCGCCCGGAACCGTATCGTATATGACCAGATACTGATTCCTGTAATCCGCATCAGGGACCGGCTCCTGGCTGACAGTCGCGCCCAGATGGTCAATATTGCCGAATTTCTTTTTCATTCCCAGCATAAATGCCGCGACAAAGGATTCTACCCTCACCCTGGATGTATCCAGCGATGTGGCCGGAACCAGAATCCGGATCGCTTCCGTGGGAAACTGTCTGTATAGGAACAGGCACTCTTCATAAGGTTCCTGCATAGGATCCGTCCTGGCATCCTTAACCACCCGGCAGTATCTGGTATGCTGCGGCGACTTGTTCGGAAGCTGAATCTTTCCACAATATTTGCATACCAAAAATCCCTTGCGGACAGCTTCTTCACCGGCAACGAACAGTTTCTCACCACTGAAATCCTTCTCACCGAAATTGATTTCCCGCATGGTCGCCTTCTTTACAAACTCATAGCCGAACGGAATCTCCCCATCAATCATACTGTATGCAGGATCGATATCTTTATCGTCGTCAATCTCCACCAGCATTTCCTTATGATAAAACTTTGTGGTGCGGTCATCGCTGTCATCGCTGTTGATGCTTTCCTTATATTTCATGTTGGAATATACCATCTGCACCTTCAACATAGGGCGCACCTGTCCGGCATCCCCCCATCCCGGGCTTCCGCACTTATCGCAGGCGATATGGGGCCTGCCGGAGCTTTCAAGCTCCGCATGGGAACAGGAAGGGCACAGCCTCCATCTCTCTATCTTTGTGGTATTGATATCCACCTGATCGATATTCAGTTTCTTGCCCCCTGCGTAAAAGCTGTTCAGCGGAGCGAATTCGCTGATGGCAGAGGATGCTGAACGGCTATATTCATAGGTATATTTCTCACCTTTCGGTTTCTCACCCTCTTCCGGGGTTTCCTCACGATAGAGGATTGCCTTCAGCACAATGCCTGCTTCAGGGAAAGCATAGTTCGGCAATAATCCCTGGTCTGACATAAACTCAAAAGTATTCTTTTCGTTAATATTCATTACGACCCTGCCAAGCGCAGCCGCTTCCTCTTTCAGGTCCTGCATTTCCTTATCGTAGGATGAATCCTTCGGTTTTGCCTCCAGCTGCCTGATCAGGGCATTCAGTTCATCAATATTTGCCTGGATGGCCTCCTTGTGTTCCTTGATGCCACAGAACTCTTCAAATATCCTGCTCTGAAGCGTTTCACCACCCTGGCCGTCACCCATGGCGAAGGAAACGATCTCTTTCTTTGCATTCTCATCCAGCCCCTCCTCTCCGTCCGCACTGGCATTGAAGGTCTGAATAAATGTCCTCACCAGCCTGGAAAGATCGTCCTGTACATAATTCAGGTAGTTATACGGAAAACGCTTCTTATCCTTGCCATCCAAAGCAGACAGTATCTGATTCAGCTTTAGCGGTACATCCGCCTTCCCGGCCTTTACCCAGGAGTCCATACAATACGCCATAAACTGTCTTGCAAGCACGGATGTGGCCCTTAAGAATATCTTCGGCGGTTCCACGCTCCCCCTGATCATCTCTTCCGGTTCCGCATAGAAATACAGGTCATGAGGCCTTGCATTCGCCACAGCGATTACAAGCGAATTGCCGTCTGTCCGTCCGCCACGGCCTGCCCTCTGGGCATACTGTGCCTGTGCTGGCGGAATGGAGCACATCACTACCGTGGACAGATTGCCGATGTTGATGCCCATCTCAAGTGTAGGCGTGCAGGAAAGCAGATTTGCATCCCAGGGCATCTGCGCATCCTTTTTCTTCATAAAATCCCGTTCCAGTTTTTCTCTCGGCTCTCTGTCCAGAAGTCCCGTATGCTCCCTGGCAACGATGCGCACCATCTCGCCATTGTTGTAAAGCTTTCCGTAGAAATCAAGCCCTTCATCCAAAGCCTCCACATAATGTCCGTGGCATGCTGTACGAAGGCAGCACATTCCAACCGTGCTTTGGTGATTCTTCCCTGCTACGGTAATGCGGTTACCGCAGACATCACAGACCATTTGAACCGTATCACGGCTGACCGTCGTTTTCTGATAACTGATTCCCCACGCCGGGATATTTTCCGGACCGTTTAATCTGTCAATGGTTCCCGCTGCCGCCAGTTCCTCAAGCATGACGGAAAGAACCTGATTGCAGGCATCTTCGCTATGTATGATTGGAAGATATTTGCCGATCCACTTCCCATACCATGAGCGTCTGGAAATATCGTCAAAAAACCAGCCTTTTTTTGCCCTGCCTCCGATGGCGATGAACTTCGGTGCGTTACGGCCTTCACGCATGCCCGGAAGCCATTTATTCGTCCTGTAGACAAAGCGGCTGCCGCCATTTTCCACATACGGAATATAGATTGGATTGGAAAATGCACCGTTCTGTTTCATGGTAAGCAATACCCCCATGATCATCCGCTCACATTCTTCTTTGCTGACGCCATCCAAAAGTCCATGTTCACTGACAGCCCTGTCCAGAATCCTCTCTGCCGCTCCATCCAGATGAAAGCAGGTCACACAGCACCCCGACTTTTCCAAAGAACGCCCTATACGAGCCGACATGCCGAATTCCAGCATCATCTCATATTCCGCCCTCCTTGTGACAGACTCCATAAAGGCTGTACCATCCTTATCGGCAATCCATGTGCCCTTTGCAATCAGATTATCATAGCCTCTCATCCATGTGAGGGACGGCGCGACGAAGTAGGACAGGAATTTCTCATTTCCCATTTCCTCCTTCCAGTATTGCACGCAGTCCTCCGTAAAGTCCTTCAGAGATTTCTCTTCCTCCTGCTTCCTGGAATACTGCTGCATCGCCATCCTGAGACCAAACCGCCATGTCCTGGCATTAAAAAAGCCTGCATGATGTGACGCATCCTGAACATTGTCCGTAAAAGCAAGAAGCTTCTTATCATCGTTAAAATGCGAGGCATAAAGCTCCGAAACGCTTGCGCTGATAGCTGTGGCGCTTCTCACGCCCATGATGGCAAGGCCGCCCCGGCTTCCGCAGAACGGACATACAAAATTCCTGCCTCTTCCTGTTCCTGATGTCTCCGGTTGGAATGTCCATACCGGGAATGTGCGATGACCATTGCCGGAAAGCTGCCCTTCCCTCTCTTCCAGCGAAAGCTCCATATCTTCCGGGGAAAGCACCTGCTTCTCATCCATGGATACTTCTGCACTTTCCTCTTTCAGATGAGGGAATATGATCCTAATTCTCGAATCACAGTCAAAATACAGGTTATAAAATGTGGAAAGGTCTCCCAATTCAATGCTTCCCATCTCGTTCACGACAGTGGCCCAACCAGTCTCCCCACAGTCACGACAGTTCACAACTGGCAGATAGCGCTTCGCCTGCATCTCATTCAAATCGGAAGCAAGGGCAAAATCGATATCCTTATCGTCCACTTTCGCCATCAGGCGACGAAGCTCCCTCATCCATACCTGAACCTGAACCGTCAGAAACGGGCGCATCTCACCCTGGCAGTCTACCGTTCTCGCATGAGATATGAGCGCATATAAAGCCTCCAAGGCGACCGCTCCCCCTGCGCCAAGCTCTGTAAATTGCGGAAATCTTCCTTCCAGCTCCTTTGCCGCACCGCTGCTCTGCCTATAATTCCCCTTTGCCCTTGTGATCAGTTCACGGAATACGCTGTGGCGCTTTAAGGCAGACCCAAGCCGCACCCTGGCATCATCGCTTGAAAGATTCTCCGTCCCAAAATCCTCAAGCCATGCGGCGGCAGCCACCTTCAGATATTCATCCAAATCATCCTGAAGTACAAGGGTTTCCAGCTTTTCCACAGTTTTCTTATCCGGAATCTCGAAATAATCCACATCCACTTCAGCAAAGTATTCTTCCGGAGAAAGCCTGTCCTCAATAATGACAGAATCCTCTTCAAAAGCCTCGCCAAAGATATCTTCCGCATATTTTCTGATATTCCCGCTCATCTCTTCGCCGCCCATAGTGGCGGAAGTACCGATGCAGCAAAGATGTCCCGGCAAAATGTTCAAACGGACTTTGAGCCTTCTAAGCAGACAGGCAAGGTCTGTGCCCTGCGCCCCATCAAAGGTATGCAGTTCGTCCACAGCTATATATTTTAAGGTCTCCGGTTGATTCCATTTCCACAGTTCCGCATCCTTCGGGCGCACAAGCAGATAATCCAGCATCTTATAGTTGGTCATCAAAATGTCCGGCGGTGAAGCCAAGAGCGTATCATGGTCAGTGATCACCTTATCCGGCATCATCATTTTTGCCGCGTTCTTCTCTCTTCCGCCCACATACATCCCTACCCGGATTTTTGCGGCCTTAAGCTCCGGGCTGCCGTCCACCAATTCAGCCATGCGTTTCGCCTGGTCGGCGGCAAGGGCATTCATCGGATAGATGATGAGCGCCTTGATTCCGTTCTCCCCGCGATGCCTATAGCAATACTCCAGTATCGGATACAGGAAGCACTCCGTCTTACCGGAACCTGTGCCCGTAGCCACAAGGGTGGAGCGCCCCTCCTCACCTGTCAATCTGGTAAAGGCTTTCTGCTGATGGACATGGGGCGTGTAGACAGGATGGATGGACTGGAATGGCCAGGGCTGTCCATCCGCCGCACGGAATGGAAGCCTTACCGCCACATATGGCTCATGGAAGACCTTCTTGGGTTCCGACAGCATTTGCTTCAGCGAATCCCTGAAAACCAGGTTCGTAATCGGAAAAGTCGTATCAATGTAATCCTTCAGGCCGCTTTGTATCTGTCTCGCTAAAACCGATGGAATCATAGCATGTCTCCTTTGTATTTCTGCAATTGGGGAAACAGCGTTTCTCCAATCAAAATCGGCATATCAATGAAAAATATGGGAAAAATCACCTAAAAAATGTAAATGAAAAAACTCAAAAATCATTGACAAATTAACCTAAAAGGCATATTATATAAGTAGCTCATCTACCAGTTGTAGAAGGAGTTCCTGAAAACGTTTCACTCACTGTGAGGCGTTTTTTGCTTTATATTCTTTGTACTTTTCTAACTTCTTCCTTAACGAGTGACCATGCTCAAAATAAAATGCGGTTATCAAGAGGCAGTATCTGTCCCTTTCCGCCACTACTACCATAAACTTAAGCTCTTCGCACAAGATATGGTATCTCAAATCATTTTTGACACGCTCTGTCCATATCTTCAGTTCATATGTAGATCCCTCAAATTCCACTGGAACCTCTGCATCAGCCGCCTCGACAAACTGTCTGACCCACGCGATTCTCTCACACCTTCGAAAATCAGGCACTCTGTCACCGTCTTTTTTGTAATCCTGACAGGTGATATGGAAAAAAGCTTCTTCCTTTCCGAATTCAATGGGTTGATACCTGATTTTTACAGTCTTTCCTTTAAATGTAAATCCTGTATCCTTCAAATCCCGGCAAAACACTCGCCCGCCATACAAAGATATTGAATTTATCTTCCCGCAACAGTGTGGTTTTTGTCAATCCATAGCCGCTTCTCTTTTTTATCAGCTCAATCAGCCTCAGCTTTGTATCACTCTTTTTATGTTCTTCCGGAAATCTCCTGTTTTGATACATGACAGCACCAATCAAGACATCAACAAGCTGCATCAATTGCACTTCATCAGACCTGATTGGCTGTATCCGTTTTATGCTTTCTCCCGTGAAATCATAAATACTGTTTCTACAGACCTCTTCCAGTTTTTTTACCTTTTGGTTTGAATGAGCGTCTTTGATGTCTATATATATCTCATAAATATCCTTTGACGAAAAGACCCCTTTCAACATATCGAAGTACATTTTGTAATACCAATCGTCATGTGTCTGGCAAAATCTCTCATGATCCAGACTATCTTTTTCTGGAATCACGATACATCTGAAATGTAACCATGGATTGTCGAAGAAATAATGAATCAACTCTTCATATACATCTTTCTTCACTGGTGCAACCTTCGTCCACTTAAGCTCTGCTCCTGGCGCGATTCCATTTTTCTTCTTAATATCTCTTATATCGCAATTCACCTTTTTTACTTGCTGCTGATCACACCAGATTGCACCGATTACCATGTCATTAATGCCATCATGTATGAGATGACAGCTTTCGTCACAGTACACATTGTATGTTTTACTCATAATGCACCGCCTTCCTGATCTGCAAAACGTTTTTCAAAATTTGCCCAGACCTCTTCGTAATCTTTCTCCCTGTCGCATCGATCGAATGGGGCGATGTATTCAATGGTTCGCTCTATCGGACCGCCGGGCAGGGTGTCGTCGGTGATGGTGCGGGTGAATATGCCTTTTGGGGCATCTTTTATGTCCTCCCATTCCTTCCGTGAAAAACCTACATTAGTTAAACTGCGATTATTTGTAAAAACAATCCTACCTTTTCTGTCATACCATGTTCCAGCTTCATGATTTCTCAGCGTCGAAAATTGAACTTGATACATAAGCTTAAGCTGCTCAAGAGATACACCTAGCGCTCTTGCAATAATGACATCCAATTCCAGTAAAGCCTGCCTTCTATCATAATCACTCTTTAGAAATGAATTTGATGACCATTTGCTCTCAGTTTCAAAAAACTTATTTGTTAAGCGCCTATCATCCTTTAGCCATTTATCCCCATTAAAGGAAGACTCATATGTTTCAGCCCACAAACTGGAATAATGAGTATTTACACAATTCAACATAAGAACCCTGTGCTTTATCATTCCATAAAACTTCCTATCTGTAATAAACGGAATCATATTCGCTATGTTTATATAAAAATTACTTTTCCCAAAAAGTTTAACAAAAAAATCTACGGGCAATGACAAAAATAATCCTGTTGATATAAGCAAATCATCATATTTCTGAAAAGCGAATCCAATTATTCCATTCGTATGTCCTATCTTAGGCGGAATAATTGCACTCATTAATGTCCTTGCTCCTTCACAATCAATCATTTTACGGCACGCAATCCTATAATGTTTTGTGTACTTATCTCCCCAACCTGTTTCCGGTAATTTAGACATATAATCCGAAACAGATCCAACCATTTCGTAATTTGATCGAGGCATATAGCCTTCACTTATGTTTGTCAAATCTATACTATCCGTATCATTATTTCCCTTACAGCTTTCCCGCGGTGTATTAAACAATGGATTCGCTATTCCGATATGATTACCAGAATAAATACAATCATACAAATTTTCGGAATAATGCGTATTTCTTTTTATTATACCATTCTTTTGTGCATTTGTTTCATCCCACATCATAGATGCATACACTTTATCACCCAGCATTCCTATCGTATTGCTCTGAGCATTGAGAATCTTCAATATATCCATATACTGGCTTAACTGCATAACTAAAAGACGCGCACACTCCCACTTTTTAGAATCGTCAACCACATTTGCCAAAAGCTTTAATTCCGGCTCACCTATAGAAATAATTCTACTCTTATTGCCTCTAAGTTCCCTATCACCATCATCATTTCTCATAGCAAGCAGGGCTTCTGGATATGCATCCTCATATGACTCAAAAGAAGCGGCCATACAAATTAAATATATTTTCAAACCGATTTGTAACAGCATTTGAGAAAACATTCAATCCAAATTCACGGCTTGAATGTACGCCTGCAAAAAGTTTTAATGCATTTGAAAATCGAAAATGTTTTCTTAATCTTGGGTATAGTTTTTCCCTAATAAGATACGCATTTAAATCATTAAATACTGTCTCCGGATGGATAAATGCAAATACCCCATCCTCGCAAACATTGTTGATAGCAAGTGGCAAAAAGCATTCATACAAATTCGACTGTAATCCTTGTAAAACATAGTAATTCTGATTGGCATTCATAAATGCCTGTATGCCAGAAATACTCTCATATTCATTCAGGTAACCATGTCTGCAATTTCCGTTTTCAAATTGTTTATTCCGTT
>OFFZ01000484.1_pt1 | contig 24066 bp, 21 predicted proteins | sample 1521631 | NCBI WGS metagenome assembly OFFZ01 (sample SAMEA3504102, study PRJEB24116) | mouse gut metagenome | biome: mouse gut; feature: mouse-associated habitat; material: faeces | place: Denmark | collected 2011 | reverse complement strand
GGACGGCGCAGGTCGCGGGCCGCGACGAAACCACGCAGACGCCCAATCCGCGTGCGCTGTTCCAGATGAACAAGGGCGGTGCGGACGAACCCGACGATGCGGGCAATCCCCACGCCCCCGAGGGCGAGGACAAGGCGAGCGGTACGGGTCCGGGCCTCAGCACCGACGGCCTCGACCAGCTCGACCGCGGCCTGCGGGGGCGCGGCCTGCGGGGTGCGCTGCCCAAGCCCTCCTACCCGGGGCGCAATAAGAGCGGCAAGGTCGTCGTACGCGTGACGGTTGGGCCCGACGGCAGTGTCACGTCGGCCGCCTACGAGCCCAAGGGCTCCACGTCGGGTGATCCGGCGCTGATCGAGGCGGCCCTGGCGGCGGCCCGCAAGGCGAAGTTCACCGAAAGCCGCGCTCCGGTGCAGGGCGGCACGATAACCTATTCATTCAAGTTGGAATAAGAGTGATGAAGCGATATGTTGCGGCATGGTTGGTGCCGCTGTGTGTATGCTGGGGCCTTGCGGCGTATGCGTGGCCCTGCCGTGCCGCCGCAGACGAACGGGCGGCGGATGCGGAGGCCGCGGCTCCGGGGACGGTGCCTGCGAAGAGCGGGGCGCTGTTGTGCATCGACGAGCCGTTCCATGACTTCGGCGACGTGGAGCGTCGCGGCGGCGACCTGGAGCACTGCTTCGTGATCCGCAACGGGGGCGACGCCCCGCTGGTGGTGACGCGCGTGCTGACCTCGTGTTCGTGCCTCCGGGCCGAGTTCCCGAAGCGGCCGCTGGCCGCGGGGGCCGAGGCGGCGATCCGCATCGTCTACGAACCCCGCAAAAGCGAGCCGGGAACCTTCCACAAGGTGATCCAGGTCTACTCCAATTCGGCCTCGGGGCGCCAGGTGCTGACCGTGCAGGGACGTGCGGTCGGGCGGTAAACCGGCCGGGCCGTGTCGCCGTGCGGGCGGAGGCCTGCGGGACGGCGCGGCGAACGATAAATTGAAATTCTATGACCTTGTTATTCGAAAATTGCACCGTGCTGTGCATGACACCCGGTGAGCCGGAGCCCTTTCGGGGCTGGGTCGGCATCGACGGCCGGCGCATCGCCCTCGTGACGCGTGACCGCGGCGAGGCCGATGCGTTCCGTGCGGCGCATCCCGGCCTGCGGTGCATCGACGCCGCGGGCAAGCTGCTGATGCCCGGACTGATCGACACGCACTGCCATGCGGGCATGACGCTGCAACGATGCTATGCCGACGATCTCTCGCTCATGTCGTGGCTCAACGACTACATCTGGCCTTTCGAGGCGCGTCAGAGCGCCGGGGACGTGATGCTCGGCACGGAGCTGGGCGTGGCCGAACTGCTGCTGGGGGGTGTGACCTCGTTCGTGGACATGTACTGGCACGAGGACCGCAACGTGGAGGTCGTGCGGCGCATGGGCATCCGTGCGATGCTGGGCGTGAGCTACTTCGACACGAACGTGGAGGAGGCCATGCGTACGCTGCCCGCAGCCATGGAGGCGACCCGGGGGTGCGACCGCATCCGCATCGCCGCGGCGCCGCATGCGCCCTACACCGTGTCGCCCGAAAACTACGTGCGCGGCAAGAGGTTCTGCGACGAGCACGGACTGCACTTCATGACCCATGCGGCCGAGACGGCGGAGGAGACGCGCATCGTGTGCGAGCGTTACGGCAAGAGCCCCGTCGCGCACCTCGATGCGCTGGGGGTGCTCGACGACCGCACCATCGCCGCGCACTGCGTGCACGTGAGCGACGAGGACATTGCGACGCTCGTCCGGCGCGGCGTTGCGGTGTCGCACAACCCCCAGAGCAACATGAAGCTGGCGAGCGGCACGGCACCTGTCGAGCGTATGCGCCGCGAAGGTGCGCTGGTGACGATCGCCACCGACGGACCCTGCTCGAACAACGACCTCGACATGTGGGAGGAGATGCGCACGGCGGCACTCCTCCAGAAGAGCGCCACGGGCGATCCCTGCGCGATGCCCGCGGAGGAGGTGCTGCGCATGGTGACCGTGAACGGCGCCCGCGCCCTCGGATGGGGCGACGAACTGGGCGTGATCCGCGAGGGCGCGCTGGCCGACGTCATTCTGATCGACTTGCAGAAGCCTCACTTCCAGCCCGTGCATCGCCTCGCAGCCGATCTGGTCTATTGCGGCAAGGCGGCGGATGTCGAAACGGTGGTCGTCGATGGCGAAATCGTGGTCGAAAACCGCCGGGTGCTCCATACCGACCTCGCGCGGCTCTTTCGCGATGCGGAGGCCGCCGTGCGGCGCATCACCGCATGCCGCGGATGACGGCCGGTGCGCCGGCAGGATTTCGAACAAATCGCCGCCCCTTCTTGCGAGGGGGCGGCGATTTGCTTTGGCCGTTTTACTGTTCGGGCGCGGGTTTCGGTTCCCCGAGGTCGGTGCCGTGCGCTACGGCGTAGTCGTAGTCCGATTCGGTGAAAGTATAGATGTAAGTCCATGGTCCGGTACCATATTCTGAAAAGTTTCCCAAGATAATTTCTCTTTCATATGGAAGGTCGGAATAGAGAATCATGTATTGTCCGTCGAAATAAATTTTTCGATCGCCTTTATAATACAAATAATCGCCAAAAGGTAAATTAAATTCCTGTTGATTTTTCAATACCAAAGAATCGGGTATTAACTCCGGACTCGGGTTGTGCATAATGGAAACCGTGTGTCCGCTTTGGTTGTTGAGTTTGTAATATTCTCCGTATTCTACCAGATGTTTACCACAGGAAATCGCCATGCACCCCAGGCAGACGGAAATTATAATTTGATAAATGTATTTCATAATGTCATAATTAGTGGTTCTGTGACCAGTTAGTACCGCAGTTATTGTTCCGTCGCGGGTTTCGGTTCCCCGAGGTCGGTGCCGTGCGCGACGGCGTAGTCGTAGTCCGATTCGGTGAAAGTAAAAACATAATACGAATGTCCGGTTTGAGTATAATTCATTACCTTGAATTTTCTATCCTCCGGTAATCTGTCGTAAGGAATCATATAACGACCGTCGTAATAGATCTTTCGTGTTCCATCGTATTTTTCGAATTCAAATGCATCGCCTTTAATCAGAAAGAATTTTTCTTCGTTATTCAGTACCAGTGAATCGGGCAAGATTTCGGAACCCGGATTGTGCACAATGGATATCGTGTGACAACTTCGGTTATCCAACTCGTGCGTTAGTATATAGTCTATTTCTTTATTACAGGAAAGCGCCATGCACCCCAGGCAGACGGAAACTATAATTTGATAAATGTATTTCATAATGTAATAATTAGTGGTTCTGTAACCAGTTAGTACCGCAGTTATTGTTCCGTCGCGGGTTTCGGTTCCCCGAGGTCGGTGCCGTGCGCGACTGCATAGTCGTAATGGTCATCGGTAAAGACATAAGTATAAGTAAGATGAGTTACTCGGTCAGAACAAAGACTTTCCTCATAGGGGCCAATACTGTATACTTCCATATATGAAGGCAGCGCACTGGCTTTGATAACATATCGTTCGTCGAAATAAAGATTTTCCTTATCGTAAGGACAGCCACTGTTGGCAATAGCACTAAGATTCCCGATTGTTTGGCCAGGCACCAAAGTATGCAAATACTTTTCTGCCGGTTCTCCCGACGGATAATAATTTACAAATTCCATCCGTATAGTGTGGTTACTTCTGTTTGTCCATTCATAATGCCGGATAGGAGTACTCCCGTTGGGGTTGTACTTCGGTTGTTCATCCTTATCACATGCTGTAAAACAGCAAAATAACACAGCTGCAAAAAACAGGGTCTTGAATTTTGTCTTCATAATTTATATACCGTAAAATGAAAAATAATCGTTTACTACGTCCTCAGCTATATTAAGTCTGTTGAGGTTAAGAAGAATGTTGTTTTTCAATTGCACAATATCTTTGGACCGATACATCAGTTCTTCAATATACTTATGATCGCATTTGGCGAAAATACGGTCATCGGGTAACGTTTTATCCGTAATCATGAATAATCTATAATACTCCTTTTGATTGGAATCATCAAGCAAATCTATAAAAACCGGAGTGTAACTTCGTTCCATCAAATCACTATTCCAAGTACTTAAATCGTAACCTTGGGCATTGGAATCGTGTGGTCTCATTAAATACCGAATGTCTTGAGATATGTGAGGTATAATTCCATAGGTACGGTTATTAGGAATCTCCTGTCCGAATGTATAATCGTAAATACGATACTCCCAAATCGTATGTCCGTCCTTTTTATAAATATCTTCAAGCAAATAATACTCTATGAACTTTGCCCAGCTCTCTTTTATAATAATATCATAATCGGAATACTTAATTTTATCCCGTTTACAGCGGTCATACATCGCGCAATGGCCCATTTCATGAGACGCTATACCAATAAACTCGTGAGAACTATGGTAATATCCATATTCAGATGGAGTTTTATTGAAGACAGCGACTGTCGGAAAACTCTTACCGGGATAGAAATACCCCCCTGCCTTCTCCTCGGGATCCGGATCGTTCCAGCACGCCACAGTCACTTTCTCCGACCGGCAACTGCGGTCGAACGGATGGCTGCCATTATAATGATAGTACAACGCCCGATCCACCGTTGCGAAAATAAACGGATGTGCCGGATGATATGACTCGCTGATCTGCATGTGCCACGGTTTGTCGCTTTTCGGACCGTAGTAGATCGCCTCGCATGCGCTCTGGTCGAGCATCCTGCACTTCTCGGTCTCCCAACGGATGCCGTAGGTCACTTCGCCGTAACACTTCCAGGCTATTTGAAACTCGCCGTCCTCATTCGTGTACGTGCTGTGCACAGCGCCTTCGTTCCGCACGAAAACCTTCACGCCCGGCACCCCGACATAACGCTTCATCTTCGTATCGTAAACCTCGATCTTGCCGGACGGATACCAGCAGAAACGGTACTCGTAATCTTCGTAAAAGTCATCGACCAGCATACGCGCCTGGTCGGTCAGAATCTGTGCGAACTCATCCGAAAGCGGCTCGATGCCCGTCGCGTCGGTCATGCGGTCGTCGATCCGGCGGGGAAGGAAGAACTTATCCAACACCTGGCTCGCGACCTCCTCGGGAAGCTCCTGATAAACGGGCACCACGGCATAGAGCGGCTCGACCGGCCCCGCAAAAGAGACTTTACCGGTTTCGAGGTCGAGTTTCGCGGGGCGGCGGGGCATCGCACCCTCGCCGAGAATCTCTTGGTCGAGCGGGAACGGAAAGAGTGTCAAGGTGGTATCCGCCAGCAAACGTTCCAGGTCACCAGCGGTCCTCGGGTTGAAACGCACGTAAAGGTGTGTCGGCATATGGATCTTTGCCTTGAGGCGCTTGTAGTCCTCCAAAATCGTACCTGTCATCTGTCCCGTACCTGCATTGGGTAAACTGCGGCTGCGAAGGGCCGTCATCGCCTCCTGCATGTTTTCGAGCGAGAAGGGGTTTTCGAGCTGCCGGCCCAGCGCAAGGGTGCCCGGTTCGGGCGCGCTGCGGGTGCCGTCGCCCGCGCGGCACACCACCGTGCGGTCCGGAGCGTCGTTCGGCAACGCCGGATCGTCCTTGGCACAGCCTGCGAGCGACAGTAGCAAAAGGAGTGGAAAAAAGTACTTCATAACGGGAATTTTTGAAGCGGTTAAACAATAGGTGTAGCTGTCAAAAGCAAAGTTATAAAAATTTTGTTTATTTGCAAGATTTTCAATGCGTTTTATCAGAAATAAGCCCGAATACGATACAAATGCGACGTTTCGGCGTATCGGAGGGCGGATGCGGACGGTGCAGTCGCGGAGAATTCGCGGTGTTGCGACCGTTCCGGGGCGAGGGGCGCAAGCGGTTGCAGCCTGTGCCGAGAGGTGTTTATTTTGCAGTTCGGGGGCGATGCGGGTGCATGACCGCACGGAGGGGCCTCGGAATTTGCTTATGCGCCGCCGATTTGCTATCTTTGCTCACCGAATGGCAAGGAAAAATACTTTCAGGAACAAAATAGACAACGAGCAGACCGCGGCGCTCCCCGCGGCCGAGTTCAAGGGCGAAATCCGCGTCGTGGAACACGACCGCGACGTCGCCGAAGCGTGCAAATACCTGGAGCGCTTCCCCGTGCTGGGTTTCGACACCGAGACGCGGCCTTCGTTCCGGCCGGGCGTCATGTTCCGCGTGTCGCTGCTGCAACTCTCCGCGCCCGATGTCTGCTACCTGTTCCGTCTCAACAAGATCCGCTTCGACAAGGCCATCATCCGCCTGCTCGAATCGAAACAGATACTGAAGATCGGCGCCGCCGTGTCGGGCGACCTCCACGCGCTGCACCAGATCAAGCATTTCCGCGAGGCGGGCTTCGTGGATCTGCAACAGCTCGCCCCCGACTGGGGCATCGAGGAGAAGAGCCTGCGCAAACTCTCGGCCATCGTGCTGGGCCAGCGCGTCTCGAAAGCGCAGCGCCTGAGCAACTGGGAGGCGACGACGCTCACCGACAAACAGCAGCTCTACGCCGCGACCGACGCCTGGGTCTGCACCCGCATCTACGAGCGCCTGCTCGACACACGCAAATCAAAACGCAAAACGAACGATGATACCCCAAATCCATCTGCGCAGAGGTAAGGAAGAGTCCCTGCTGCGCCGCCACCCCTGGGTCTTCTCGGGTGCCGTAGACTACATCGCGGCCGAGGAGGAGTCCGAAATCGCGGAGGGCGCCCTGGTCGAAGTGCGCACCCATGCCGGCGACTTCATCGCCCGCGGACACTACCAGATCGGCTCCATCGCCGTGCGTGTCCTCACGTTCGACGAGGCGGAGACCATCGACACCGCATGGTGGGAGCACCGCATCGGCGTGGCGCTCCACGTGCGCCGTACCCTCGGTCTGGTCGAATCGCCCGAGACCGACTGCTACCGCCTCGTACACGGCGAAGGCGACGGGCTCCCCGGGCTGGTCATCGACATATACGACCGCACGGCGGTCGTGCAGTGCCACTCGGTGGGCATGTACCGAGCACGCCTCGACATCGCCGCGGCCCTGCGCGCGGTCTTCGGCGACCGGCTCGCGGCCATCTACGACAAAAGTTCGCAGACCCTGCCCCACAAGGCGGGGCTGAATGCGGTGGACGGCTACCTGTGGGGAGCTTCCGACCGCAAGGCGCACGTCGTGCACGAACACGGCCGGCAGTTCCTGGTCAATTGGGAGGAGGGGCAGAAAACGGGCTTCTTCCTCGACCAGCGCGAGAACCGCGAACTGGTGATGCGCTACGCCGCAGGCCGCACGGTGCTCAACACCTTCTGCTACACGGGCGGATTCTCCGTCTACGCCCTGGCGGGCGGTGCGCGCGAGGTGTGCTCGGTGGACTCGTCGGAGCGCGCCGTGCACCTCGCCGACGAGAACGTGCGCCTCAACTTCGGCGACGACGCGCCCCACACGGCCGTGGCGGCCGATGCCGTGGAGTACCTGAAGAACATCGGCGACCGCTACGACCTGATCATCCTCGACCCGCCCGCCTTCGCCAAGCACCACAAGGTGCTGGGCAACGCCATGCAGGGGTACAAGCGGCTCAATGCCCGGGCCCTCGCACAGATCAAGAGCGGCGGCATTCTTTTCACGTTCTCGTGCTCGCAGGCCGTGTCGAAGGAACTGTTCCGCACGACGGTCTTCTCGGCCGCAGCCATCGCGGGCCGCAAGGTGCGCATCCTGCACCAGCTGACGCAGCCCGCCGACCACCCGATCGACATCTACCACCCCGAGGGCGAATACCTCAAGGGACTGGTGCTCTACGTGGAGTAGGGAGAGGAACGGAAACGGGAAGGCAGCGGCCCCGTCGGACGTTCCCCGCTCCGGCAGTTGCCGGAGCAGCAGCCATTCGGTCCACGCACGGGCCGGGCAGCACGCATAAGATGCGCATGGCACGGGCCGGATGTCATCGCAAGCAGCCATCGTCAATAAAAAAGGGAGCGCCGAAGCGCTCCCTTTTCGCATTCCGTCGGATCACCCGCCTACGATGCCTGTGCGGGAATCCCGGCCTTAATACGTCATTCCGCCTTGGGCGGTGCGTTTACGACCGCTTTCGTGCTCCACGAGTCTTTCTCGGTGCGGACCGTAACCGTCACGGGGAGGTTTTCCACAGCAAGTCCTTCCGGAAAGAGCAGACGGAAATTCGCCTCGATCAGTCGCAAATCCTCGGCCGTCACTTCGTTCAGAGGTTTGAAAAGCGCTGCGGCACCTTTGCCGTTATACTGCCCACCCTCGAACTCTGCAGGGAAATCCCCCGCGCCGGGAGAGGTTACGTAGCCGCTCTCGATGTATTCGCGGAACGAAACGGCGCAGATCTTCACCACGTCGGCCAACGAACTCCCGGCCGGGTGGTCCGCATCGACCGCACGGTCGCACACGACGTCGATGGCCTGGCAGTCCACTCCCACCGCAACGGTAGAATACGGCACGATCTTGTCGTTGTACGACATATCGCCGTATTCGGCGCACAATGCGTCGAATTCCTCTCGTACATCTTCCTTTACACCATTCAGTCTATCCCCTTCGAATTCAACCTGCAAATAGTTTTTCATCAAAGGATAGGCCCTGATCTCTTCGGGAACGACAAAGATCTGGATAAAACTCTTCGAAAACACGGTCCCGTCCGGCGGAGTGACCACCACGGCCGATTCGTCGTTTTTCGAGCAACTGCACATGCATGCGAGTGCAATTACGAACATAAAGAAGCGCTTCATGACATCAAGGTATTTGATTCGACTTCAATTTAAGAATAAATATCCGAAAAACCAAACATTTACCGAAGATAAAACGGACGCCGGTCCGGACACGAACTTTATGCACCATACCGCATAATGCTATGTACCATCCGCTTGCGGCAAAAAAAGCGAGGCATCCTTTCGAGATGCCCCGCTTGTCCGCAAGCGCAGGAACCGACGCGCGTCGATTACTTGCGCCGCGCCTTCTGCTGCTCCTGCTGCTCGCGCATCAGCTGCTCGTAGCGGAGCTGGAACTTCGATTTGCGTCCCTTCTGCTGCTTTGCGGCATTGGCCTTCATGGCAGCGTGGATCTTGTCGTCATCGACCATGCGGCGGATGAGCAGCGTCTGGCCGATGGTCAGCAGGTTGGCCAGCAGGTAGTAGAAGCACAGACCGCTGGAGTAGCTGTTGAACCAGAAGAGCATCATCACGGGCATCAGGTAGACCATCATGAACTTCATGCCGGCCATCTGGGGCTGGCTCGACGCCGTCTGCTGGTAGCTGATGTAGGAGAATGCGAACAGCGACACGGCCATCAGCAGCGCGAAAAGGCTCACATGATCGCCGTAGAAGGGGATCTTGAACGGCAGGTCGAGGATGCTGTCGTACGACGACAGGTCGTCGGCCCACAGGAAAGGCTGCTCGCGCAGCTCGATCGACGCCGGGAAGAAACGGAACATCGCGATGATGATCGGCATCTGGATCAGCATCGGAATGCAGCCGCCCATCGGGTTGATTCCGGCGCGCTTATAGAGCTCCATCGTCGCCTGCTGGCGCTTCATGGCGTCCTCCTGGCGGGGGTATTTCTTCGCCAGCTCGTCCACCTCGGGTTTGATGACGCGCATCTTGGCCGTCGAGAGGTAGCTCTTGTAGGTCATGGGCGAAATGATGAGCTTCACGAGCACCGCGAGGATCAGAATGATGACGCCGAAGCTCGAAACGTAGTTGCGCAGGAAGTCGAAGACCGGAATCACGAACCAGCGGTTCACCCAGCCGAAGATGCCCCACCCGAGCGGAATGAGACGCTCCAGGTGCAGCTCCTCGCCGTCCGGCGCGGTCACCTTCTTCAGTATGGCGTACTTGTTGGGGCCGAAGTAGAAGGCGAAGTCGTAGCCCGCGGTCTGCGGCGTGTAGGGCACGGCCGTCGCGAGCGCATAGGACTTGAGCATCTCCGACTCCGGAGCCGCCGTGTCGAAAGCCATGTCGGCGCCCAGCAGGTTGTCGGGCGCGATGAAGACCGACGAGAAGAACTGCTGCTTGAACGCCACCCAGTTCACGGCCGTCGATACTTTCTTGTCCTTCGACTTCTCGCTCATGCCCAGGTCCTCGATCGAACTTTCGCCGGGGAAGCGGTACGAGAGCGTGGTGTACATGTTCTCGTTCTGGAATCCCTTCTCGTTCTGATACGAGGTATTCGACCAGGCGATGCCGATCGTGCTCTGGTTGGCCATGCGGGGCGCCATGTTCTCGAAGCGCACGTCGAAGTCCACCAGGTAGTCGCGGGCGGGGGCGCCGCCGTCGTGGATCACGTACTCGTAAACCAGGGCCGCGTCGTCGGCCACGGGCAGACGCATCGTCACGATCTGAGCCGTGGAGTCGCGACGCACCGGCTCGGCCGTGAAGAGGTAATCCATCGTATTGACTTTCACGTTGCGCAGTCCGTTCTTCACGTAGAACTCCAGGTCGAAGCGGGCGCTTTCGGGCGCGAACAGCTCGACCGGACGGTCGCGGTGACCGCGCGGCGCATAACGCGTGTAGTCCTTGAGCGTCACGCCCGCAATCTGACCGCCGCGCGTGGTGAAGTCGATGCGCAGCACGTCGTTCTCGACGCTGAACACCGCGGCTTCGCCCTCGCGGGCCGCGGCGAGTTGCTCGCCCCACTGCTCCGCCTGACGCTGGCGCGCGACCTCCGCGATGCCGGCCGCGGCGAGCGAATCGGCCTCCTCCGCAAGGGGTTCGGCGGCGGCGCGTTCGGCCAGGGCTACCGAGTCGCGGTAGGCCTGGTATTCGGCCATCTCGCGCTGGAACTTCTGCTGCTCGCGGCTGTTGAAATAGGCGAACCCCACGAAGAGGAGTCCGGCGGCGACGATGCCGATGATCGATTTTTTGTCCATATCCTACTTCGCCGCCTCCTTTTTCGATTCCACACTCTGCTGCTGCTTCAGGGCCGCCTTGACGAACGCCACGAAGAGCGGCTGGGGCGACTCGACCGTACTCCGGTACTCGGGGTGGTACTGCGTACCCACGAACCACGGATGGTCCTCCACCTCCACGACTTCGACCAGCCCCGTGTCGGGATTCACGCCCACGGCCTTCATGCCGGCGGCCTCGAAACGCTCCAGGTAGTCGTTGTTGAACTCGTAGCGGTGGCGGTGGCGCTCCATCACCTGCTGCGCGCCGTAGGCTTCGGCCACCTTCGAACCCTTTTTCAGGGCACACGGATAGGCGCCCAGACGCATCGTGCCGCCCTTGGCCGTCACGCCCTTCTGCTCCTCCATCAGGTCGATCACCGGGTTGGCCGTGACCTCCATCTCGCTCGAATTGGCGTCGGCGAGGCCCAGCACGTTGCGTGCGAACTCGATCACCGCGCACTGCATGCCCAGGCAGATGCCGAGGAACGGAATGCGGTGCTCGCGGGCGAAGCGCACGGCCTCGATCTTGCCCTCGATGCCGCGGTTGCCGAAGCCCGGCGCCACCAGTATGCCCGCCATGCGGCCCAGCTGCTCCCCGGCATTGGCCGGCGTGAGCTTCTCCGAATTCACGTAGCGCAGCTTCACCTTGCAGTCATTGACCGCCCCGGCGTGCACGAACGACTCGCTGATCGACTTGTAGGCGTCGGGCAGCTCGGTATATTTGCCCACGAGGGCGATTTCCAGCGTATGCTTGGGGTGCTTGACCTTCTCCACGAAGCGTTTCCACGCATCCATGTCGGGTTCCTGCACCGACGGCAGGTCGAGTTTGGCGAGCACCACCTCGTCCAGATGCTGCTCGTGCATCTTCAGCGGCACCTCGTAGATCGTGGGCACGTCGATCGACTCCATCACGGCGTTCACGTCCACATTGCAGAAGAGCGCCACCTTGCGCCGGATGTCCTGCGAGAGGGGATGCTCCGTGCGCAGCACGAGGATGTCGGGCTGCAAGCCGTTTTCGAGCAGCGCCTTCACGGAGTGCTGCGTGGGCTTGGTCTTCATCTCGCCCGAGGCGGCCATGTAGGGAATCAGCGTGAGGTGCACGAGGGCCGTGTTCCGGGCCCCGAGCTGGTAGCGGAGCTGACGCACCGACTCGATGAAGGGCTGCGACTCGATGTCGCCCACCGTGCCGCCGATCTCGGTGATGATCACGTCGTACTCCTTGCGCTGGGCCAGCAGCTGGATGCGGCGCTTGATCTCGTCGGTGATGTGGGGCACCACCTGCACCGTCTTGCCGAGGTACTCGCCCTTGCGCTCCTTCTCGATCACGCTCTTGTAGATGCGGCCCGTAGTGACGTTGTTCGCCTTCGAGGTCGGATGGTTCGTGAAGCGCTCGTAGTGGCCGAGGTCGAGGTCGGTCTCGGCGCCGTCCTCCGTCACGTAGCACTCACCGTGCTCGTAGGGGTTGAGCGTGCCGGGATCGACATTGATGTAAGGGTCGAGTTTCTGAATCGTCACCGAGTAGCCGCGGGCCTGCAACAGCCGGGCGATCGACGCGGCGATGATGCCCTTGCCGAGCGACGAAGCCACACCGCCCGTGACGAATATGTACTTGGGTTTTGCCAGTTTCATGACTGTGTTTCTTATTTATTTTCGTTGTTGTTGTCCTGATTCTCGCGGTCGAGGAGCTTCACCTTCTCGATCGCCGCCGCCATGTCGGCGCGTGCGCGCTCGATCTTGGCCCGCACGTCGGCCACCAGCGCGTCGGCGTTCTTCGAACGGGCGAAGAAGCCGATGTTGTTCTCCAGCACGGCGATGTCCTGTTCGAGCTGACGCACGCGGGCGCAAAGACGCTCGCGCTCCGAACGCAGGCGTCCGCCGCCCGCCGCCCGCATCGAGGCCGCCTTCTCGCGGAAGCGGCTCATCGAACGGTCGCGCTCCGAGCCGCGCAGCGCCTCGAAGAGCGCATCCGCCGCAGCCTTGTAGCGCTTCTGCACGGCCTCCTTGCGGCGAATGGGCACGAAGCCGATCTCGCTCCAGCGGCGCTGGAAGTCGCGGATGAGCTCGAAGCCCCCCGCTGCGGCATCGGCCGCCTCCATCTCGTCGAGCAGGGCCAGCTTGCGGCGCAGGTTCTCCTCGTACTCGCCGTCCACCGCAGCGAAATGCTCGCTCTTACGGGCGAAGAAACGGTCGCACGCCGCACGGAACCGCTTCCATATGCGGTCGGAATGGCGGCGCGACACGGCGCCCGTCTCCTTCCAGCGGGCCTGCAAGGCGATCAGCTCGTCGGTCGCCGCCTTCCAGTCCTCGCTCTCCATGAGGGCCTCGGCCGCCTCGCACAGCTCGGTCTTCGCCTTCAGGTTGCGGTCCGTCTCCTCCTTCACGCCGGCATAGAACGCGCGCTTCGCCTCGAAGAAGCGGTCGCACGCCGCACGGAACCGCTCGTAGATGCGGTTGTTGTCCTTGCGCGGGGCGAAACCGATCGTTTTCCACGTCTTCTGTATCTCCAGCAGCCGGTCGCCGGCCTTGTTCCAGTCGCGGCGCGACGCCTGCGACTGCTGCACGAGGGCCTCGGCCGCCTCGCACAGGCCGGTCTTGAGTTCGAGGTTGCGCACCTGCTCGGCACGGATCGCCTCGAAATGGGCCTGGTGCAGCTTGTTGATGCGGCCCGACGCGGCCCGGAAACGCTCCCAGAGCGCCTCCTTGAACTCGTTGGCCACGGGCCCCGTCTCGCGCCACTCGTCGTGGAGCTTCTGCAAACGGCGGAAAGCCTCGATCACCGACGGGTTCAGCACGAGCGCCTCGGCCTCCTCGCAGAGCGCCGTCTTGCGTTCGAGGTTGCGGCGCAGGTCGAGGTCGCGCAGCTCCTTGTTTATCTTGATGAAATCGTAGAAATTCTCCACCTGGAGGTTATAGTTCTCCCACAGGTCCTTCAGGTCGGCCTGCGGCACGGGGCCCGTCTCCTTCCAGCGGCTCTGCAACTCGCGGAAGCGGTTGAACGTGTGGTCGAGTTTTTCGTCCGAGCCCGACAGGGCCTTCAGTTCCTCGATGATGCCCAGCTTCACGGCGAGGTTGGCCTGCTTCTCGGCTTCGAGCGCGGCGATGTACTCGTCGCGGCGGCGGCGGTACTCCTGGAACAGCTCCTTGAGGCGCGCCTCGTCGCCGTCGGCCGACGCCACGAACTCCGCCTCGGCACCGCCCTGCTCCACGAATGCGCGGCGCTCGGCCTCCACCGCCGCGCGACGCTGCTTGTAGAAGGCGATCTTCAGCGCCTCCGCCTCGCGGCGCAGCGACTGCACGGGCAGCTCCTCAAGCTGCCGCGCGAAGAGCTCCACGAGCTCCGGGCCGCTCTTTCCGGCATAGAGATCGGAGGCACCGGCGGCGGGCGCCTCGTCCTCCGCCTCCTCGGGCGTCTCCTCGCCCAGTTCGAGTCCGGCGTCGCGGGCCGCCAGCGCGGCCTCCTCGTCGGCGAAATCGACCCGCTGGTCCGCGGGTGCGGCTTCGGCATCCTCCGCAGCGGCGGAGCACCCGTCGGCCGGTCCGCACGCGGGCGCTCCGGCGATCGGGGGGATCACATCTGCTCGACGCATATCTTCGGCCGGAGCCTGCGGGGCTCCGCCGACTTGCTCCTCGGGAGCAGGAAGGGTAGGATTCTGAGTATCCATCTTACACGTATCGTTTTAGATTGTCTATATACGTAAGGTATATAATCGTGCAAATATAACGATTTTTCCCGCGCCGCCGAAGGAATCGGCACGAAAAATTCCTATCTTCGCCGGGGAAAACCGACCCGCACGCCATGAAGCACCGCATACTGATCGTCGATGACGAACCGGACATCCTGGAATTCGTGAAATACAACCTCGCACGCGAAGGCTACGAGGTCTTCACGGCGCAGAACGGCGCCGAGGCGCTGGCCGCGGCCGCCGAGCACCGTCCGCACCTGATCCTGCTGGACATGATGATGCCCGTGATGGACGGCGCCGAGACCTGCCGGGCCATCCGGCGCGACCCGGCGCTGCGCGACACGATGGTCGTCTTCCTCTCGGCCCTGGGCGAGGAGGAGCAGCAGCTGGCCGGCTTCGGTGCGGGCGCGGACGACTACCTGACCAAACCCATCCGGATGAAGCTGCTCGTGAGCCGCGTGCAGGCCATACTCAAGCGCATAGACACCACGCCCGCGGCACGCATCGCACTCGACCGCACGCGCCACGCCGTATGCCGCGAAGGGCAATGCATCGCCCTCCCGCGCAAGGAGTTCGAACTGCTCGACCTGCTCTGCTCCGAGCCGGGAAGACTTTTCACGCGCGAGGAGATCTACCGCCGAGTGTGGGGAAGCGGCGTGGTGGTGGGCGACCGCACGATCGACGTCCACATCCGCAAACTGCGGCAGAAGATCGGCGAAGAACGCATCGTCACCATCAAAGGCGTAGGATACCGGTATGAGGAGTGACCGGAACGAAGCGCGGAGCGCCCTCCGCACCCTGGAGCTGCGTGCCGCCGCGGAGGACGATACGGCGCGCATCGGCGAGATCATCCGCGACGCCCGGCGCCGCATGAGGGAGCGCGGCAGCGACCAGTGGCAGAACGGCTACCCCGCCCCCGAGGACATCGCGCGCGACATCCGCCGCGGCTGCGGCCGCGTACTGTGCGAAGCGTCGCGCATCGTCGCCTATGCAGCCGTGGATTTCGACGGCGAACCGGCCTACGCGCACCTCCGGGGCACCTGGCGCTGCCCGGGCCCCTACGTCGTGGTGCACCGCCTGGCCGTGGCCGGGGAGGCGCTCGGGCGCGGCATCGCGGAGGAGTTCCTGCGGCGCATCGCAGCCCTCGCCGCCGCCCGCGGCACGGCAAGTTTCCGCATCGACACCAACTTCGACAACACCCCGATGCTCCGTGTGCTCCGCCGCGCGGGCTTCGCGCATTGCGGCACGATCGACTACGACGGCGCCGAGCGCCTGGCTTTCGAAAAAGCGCTGAAATAGCCGACGCAGGCCCGCCATTCCGAAAAGCTCCCCGACACCGGACCCGTACCGCCCAAAGCAGCCCCATCGAAGAGCCTTTCGACACCGGTCCCGCCTCGCCGAAAACGCCCGGCCGAAAACCCTCCGGCACCGAATCCGCGCCGCCCGAAGCATCCCCATCGAAAAATCTTTCCCCACCGGCCCGCACCGTCCAAATCAGCCGCCTCCGAAAACCCTCCGGCCGCGGCCCCTCCGCTCCGATCGGCACGACGCGCCGCCCGCATCCGGGTCACCGAATGTCCCCGCAGGACACCGGACGTACGCCGTACGCTCCTTTCCGAGGAAAAAAACCGCTTCCCGATCCGAAAAACGGACGCCGGAAATCAAAAAAAGCCGAAAAACATATCAATCCGTAAGCATTTTTTACATAAATTTGCACGATCATAAAATTTGCACTACTTTTATCTTATGATTCGTGAATTTCTCGCCGTGGGAATCGGCGGTGCGGCCGGCAGCATGGCGCGTCATGCGCTCTCGGGTCTGGTCGCAGCCGGATGCCTTGCGGGCGGTTTTCCCGTCGGGACGTTCGCGGTCAATGCCGCAGGATCGCTGCTGATCGGCGCGGTAACGGGCTACGCGTCGCAACAGGCGCTCGTTCCGCTGCTCGCGGGAGTGGGCTTCTGCGGCGGATTCACTACGTTTTCCACCTTTTCGGCCGACACGGTGCGGCTGCTGCGCGGTGGGGAATACGGCACCGCGGCGTTTTACGTCGCGCTGAGCCTGGTCGTGTGCACGGCATGCACGGCGCTCGGCCTGTGGACGGGACAAATTTTGAAAAATTCAATAAAATAGAAAGACTATGGTCATTTTAGTACTCAACTGCGGCAGCTCGTCGATCAAATACCAGGTGATCGACATGGAGGCCGCCGGCAGCAACCTGCTCGCCAAAGGTCTGGTCGAGCGCATCGGTCTGGCGGAGGGCGACCTCACGCACAAGCCCGTGGGCAAGAACCGCTTCGAACTGCACCGGCCCATTCCCGACCACACGACCGGCATCCGTCTGGTGCTCGACGCCCTGACCGACGCCGAGCACGGCGTGATCGCCTCGCTCGACGAGGTGAAGGCCGTGGGACACCGCGTGGCGCACGGCGGCGAGTTCTTCGCCGAGAGCACCCTCGTGACCGAGGAGGTGAAGGAGAAGATCCGCGCGCTGTTCGAGATCGCACCGTTGCACAACCCCGCCAACCTCGAAGGCATCCTCTCGATCGAGAAGGTGCTGCCCGGCACGCCCCAGGTCGCCGTGTTCGACACCTCGTTCCACCAGACCATTCCGGCCATCAACTACATGTACGCCCTGCCCTACGCCTACTACGAGAAGTACCGCGTGCGCAAGTACGGCTTCCACGGCACGAGCCACAAGTTCGTGGCCGCCAAGGGCGCTGCGCTGGCCGGCCTCGACCTGGCGCACTCGAAAATCGTGACCTGCCACATCGGCAACGGCGCCTCGGTGACGGCGGTGCTCGACGGCAAGTCGTTCGACACCTCGATGGGCTTCTCGCCCGTGGACGGTCTGGTCATGGGCACGCGCTGCGGTGCGGTGGATCCCAGCGCCGTGACCTTCATCGGCGACAAGGAGGGCATGAGCTACGACCAGCTCAACGCCATGATGAACAAGCAGTCGGGCGTGCAGGGCCTCACGGGTCTGTCGAGCGACATGCGCGACATCGACAAGGCCTACCACGAGGGCGACGAGCGCGCCATCCTCGCACGCGACATGTACTTCAACCGCATCAAGAAATTCGTGGGCGAATACGCCGCCGAGATGGGCGGTCTGGACCTGATCGTCTTCACGGGCGGCGTGGGCGAGAACTCGGACGAGATGCGCGAGGGCGTATGCCGCGGCCTGGAGTTCATGGGCGTGGAGTTCGACGCGGAGGCCAACAAGGGCGCACGCGGCACGGACAAGATCCTCTCGACGGCAGCGTCGCGCGTGAAAGTGGCCATGATCGCCACCGACGAGGAGCTGGTGATCGCCACCGACACCTTCAACTTGGTAAGATAACAACACAAACTCAAATAAATACAGAATTATGATTCAGCATCTTACAGACATCGTAGTCGAAGCCCGCAAGAAGGGCAAGAAGAGACTGGCCGTGGCCTACGGTCAGGATTCGCACACGCTCGAAGCGGTATACAACGCATACAAGGAGGGTCTGGTGGAGCCGACGCTCTTCGGCGAGAAGGCCGTGATCGAGCAGGTTTGCCGCGAGAACGACATCGACATCAACGCTTTCACCATCGTCGATGAGAAGAGTGACGTGAAGTGCGTGCAGTTGGCCGTCGCAGCCGTGGTGGCAGGCGTAGCCGACGTGCTGATGAAGGGTCTGGTTTCGACCGACAAGTACATGCGCGGCATCCTGAACAAGGAGGCCGGCCTCTTCCCCCCGAAGGGCGTGCTGAGCCACGTGTCGGTGATCGAGATCCCCTCGTACCACAAGCTGATCACCGTATCGGACGTGGCCGTGATTCCGCTGCCCGACTTCAAGCAGAAGCAGAAGCAGATCGGCTACCTCGCGCAGACGGCCAAGCTGCTGGGCATCGCTACCCCGAAGATCGCCTGCATCGCACCGTCGGAGCAGCTGCTGCCGAGCGTGATCTCGTCCACCGAGGGCGCAATCCTCGCCAAGATGGGCGACCGCGGCCAGCTGGGCAACGTGATCGTGGACGGTCCGCTGTCGATCGACGTGGCACTCTACAAGGAGGTCGCAGACCACAAGAAGGTGAAGGGCTCGGCCGTAGCCGGCGACCCGGACTGCCTGCTCTTCCCCAACATCGAGTCGGGCAACGTGTTCTTCAAGGCCGCGACCCACATGGCCGGCGGCGAGATCGCAGCCATGGTCATGGGTACGAAGGTTCCGTGCGTGCTGACCTCGCGCGGCGACTCCAGCAAGACCAAACTCTACTCGATCGCACTGGCCTGTCTGGCAGCGAAATAATCGGAAAAACGATCGCCAACCCAGACAAAAGACCGAATAATTTATGAGCTTCAAAGTATTAGCAATCAACCCCGGTTCCACCTCGACCAAGGTGGCCCTCTACGAAGACGAGCGTCCGCTGTTCGAACTGACCCTGCGCCATTCGGCCGAGGAGATCGCGAAATTCGCCAATGTCGCCGAGCAGCTGCCCTGGCGCCGCGAAATCGTGCTCAAGGCGCTCGAAGAGCAGCACTTCGACATCCGCGAGCTGTCGGCCGTCATCGGCCGCGGCGGCCTGGTAAAACCCATTCCGGCCGGCGCCTACGAGGTGAACGAAGCCCTGCGCGAAGACCTGATCCACGCCCAGATGGAGCATGCCTCGAACCTCGGCGGTCTGATCGCCGACGAGATCGCCCGCATGGCAGGCGTGAAGGCCTACATCGCCGATCCGGTGGTGGTGGACGAGATGGACGACGTGGCCCGCATCAGCGGTCTGCCCCAGTGCCCGCGCCGCTCGATCTTCCATGCGCTGAACCAGAAGGCCACGGCACGCAAACACTGCGAGAAGAACGGCTGCCGCTACGAGGAGTCGAATTTCATCGTGGTACACCTCGGCGGCGGCATCTCGGTGAGCGCCCACTGCCAGGGTCGCGTGATCGACACCAACAACGCCCTGGACGGCGACGGCCCGGTAGCTCCCGAGCGCGCCGGCACGCTGCCCGCCAGCGAGCTGGTCAAGCTCTGCTTCTCGGGCGAGTACACCCAGAAGGAGATCATGAAACTGCTGGCCGGCAAGGGCGGCATGGTGGCTCACCTGGGCATGAACTCGATGATGGACGTCGCCAAGAAGGCTGCCGAGGGCGATGCCCGCTGCCAGCTGATGCTCGACGCCCTGAGCTACAACGTGGCGAAGGAGGTCGGCGCAATGGCCACCGTCATGAAGGGCAAGGTGGACGCCATCATCCTCACGGGCGGTATCGCGCACGACAAGGACGTGACCGCAGCCATTGCCGAGCGCTGCTCGTTCATCGCTCCGGTCGTGGTTTACCCGGGCGAAAACGAGCTCGAATCGCTGGTGATGAACGCGCTGTACGTGCTTCGCGGCACGATGGAGCCGCGTGTGTACGCATAACGCACACCGCAACGAATCCCGCGGGGGTGACGACGCCGTTCGTCACCCCCGCGTTCGTTTCCGGAGCCGACGGCCTCCCGGACGCCGCGGACGAATACTGTTCTCCCTCCGCACGCCGCAAACAGCAAGTCCGCACGGCCGATCCGCACGGAAACACGCCGCCGCAGGCTGCGCCCCGGCATACTCAACAACCAATCGGATAAGAAGAGAGGATTCCGGCTCCGGACCGAATGCGCCGCAGGCGCACGAGACCGCTAACCGTTCAGCCTTCTGCGCACCACGGCCACGATTTCGCGGAACGCCTCCAGGCGCAGCACGGCCGCACCGGCACAATAGACGACCGCCCCGACGACGATTTCGACCGTCAGGCGCAGCACCGCAAGGTCCGTGCAGCGTCCCGCGCCCCATGCCGCCGCGCTCATGACCGCCGTGAGGAGCACGACGGGAAGCAGCGTCCGCGCAATGCGCCGGAGCGGCAGCGCCGCATAGCGTCGGGCCGCCGCCGTATTGAGGCACATCTCCACGAACGACATCGCCGCCAGGCCCCACATGACGGCCAGGGCACTGCGGCGGAGCGTCACGAAAAGCACCACGGTGAGCAGCACCTTCTTGACCACCTCCAGCCGCACGATGATCCGGCCGTCGCTGCGGACCTTCAGCACGTTATAGGCCACCATGGCGACGGGATAAAAGAAACCCACGAGGCACGCCACGCGGAAGTAGGGCACCGTAGGGCTCCACTGCGGGCCGATGAGCACCGGAAAGAGCTCGTCGGCCACCACGATCAGCCCCGCCATCACGGGGAAGAGCGCGAACGCGGTCATCATCAGCAGCTGACGGTAGCTCTCGGCGAACTTCGGCGCGTCGTCGCCGATTTTGGCCAGGGCAGGATAGGTCACGTTCTGCACCGACTGCATGGCCGAGGAGAGGGGCTGCTCGCGGATCTTGACCGCCTGGTCGAAGAAGCCGAGCACCTCGGTCGGATAGAGGCGTCCGATGAAGAACTGAGGCCGGGCATAGAGCGTCGTGATGAGGTCGGTGGCCATCAGACGCAGGCTGAACGGCGCCATGGCGCGCAGTGCGGCGGGCCTCCACGTACCGCGGGGCTGCCAGTCGCTCAGCCACCACAGCAGCGCCGTGCGCACCCCGAGCGCCGCCAGGCGCTGCCCCACGAAACTCCACAGTCCGAAGCCCGCCACGGCGAGCCCCACGGCCACGGCGCCGCTCACCAGCGACGACACGAAGATGGCTTTCGACAGCAGCGCGAAACGCAGCTGGCGCGTGAAGATCACGTTCTGAATGACGCACAGCGCATTGATGGGAAACAGCAGAAACAGCACGGGGGCCATGATGCCGATCTGCGGCATGTCATAGAAGCGCGCGAGCCACGGCGCCGCCGCCGTGCAGAGGGCGTAGAGCACCGCGGCGAGCGCCAGGTTCAGGCCGAACACCGAGCGGTAGTCGTCGTCCGTGGGATCGGACTTGCGGATCAGGGTCTGCGAGAAACCGCTGTCCACCAGGATCAGCGCCACGGCCACCACGGCCGTGAGGATGCCCCACACACCGGTCTGGTCGGGCGTGAGGTGGCGCAGCACGACCATGCTCACACCCATCTGCAACAGGGCCGAGCCGGCCTTCTCGGCCATGCTCCACGCCACCCCGCGCGCCACCTGCTCCTTGAGTTCTCCGCGTACGGCCATCGCACCCTAACGTTTTTCGCAAGCCCCGAGTTCGGCCGTGCGGCGCCGGATGCGCGCCGCCGTGGCCAGCTCCACGTAGGAGGCGCCGCCCTCGGGCCCGAAGCTACCGCCCACGACGGCCAGCAGGTCGTCGTCCGCGAGTTCCGCGCGCCGGTCGAGGTAATCGAGCGCGTCGGACAGGAAGTGGTAGCGGTCGGCGGGCTCGCGGTCGCGCAGGATGGGCACCACGCCGTACGACAGCGCCAGTATGCGCTGGGCATGACGGCAGTAGCACACGGCCAGCACGCTCTTGCGCCCGCGGAATGCCGCAAGGTAGCGGCCCGTGCGCCCCGTGAGCGTGTCGAGCACGACGTAGCGGACCGGCAGGTTGGTGCAGGCACGCACCGCCGACCGGGCCAGCTGGGCCGTGATTTCGTGGTTCACGGAGACCATGTTCATGTCGATCATCGGGGCGAAATGCACCTCGTCGCGCTCGATCTCGCGGGCGATGCGCGCCATGGTCGCCACCGACTCCGCGGGGTACTCCCCGGCCGCGGTCTCGTCGCTCAGCATCACGGCATCCACCCGTTCGTAGATCGCACCGGCCACGTCGCTCACCTCGGCCCGCGTCGGACGCGGCGCATGCACCATCGAGTAGAGCATCTGCGTGGCGATGATCACGGGGCGCTTGGCCGCGATGCACTTCTCCACGATGCGGCGCTGCGCCCCGGGGATGGCCTCGGCGGGCAGCTCGACGCCCAGGTCGCCGCGCGCCACCATGATGCCGTAGGAGGCTTCGACGATCTCGTCGAGGTGCTCCAGGCCCTCGCGGTTCTCTATCTTCGAGATGATCTTCATGGGGCTGCCGCAGGCGTCGAGCAGCTCCTGCACGGCCGCCACGTCGCGGGCGCTCCGCACGAACGAGTGGGCGACGAAATCGACGTCGCTGCGCACGGCCCACTCGATGAAGCGGCGGTCGCGCTCGGTCACCGACGGCAGGTCGATCGCCACGCCCGGCACATTCACGCTCTTGCGCGAACGCAGCACCCCGCCCGTCACGAAGCGGCACTCCAGCTCCGCGTCGCTGCGGCCCGTCACTTCGAGCTCCAGCTCGCCGTCGGCAACGAGCAGACGCGCCCCCACGGCGATGTCGCGCACGATCGCCGGCACGTTGAGGTAGATCGTCTCGCGCGTGGTGGCATCGCCGCCCGACGATCCGCGCACCGCCACCCGGTCGCCCGCCGCGAAGCGGATGCCGTCGCCGTACGAAGCGTCCACGGCCGTGACACGGATCTCGGGACCCTTCGTGTCGATCATGATCGCGATGGCGGGATCGACCGCATGCACCGTGCGGACGATGTGTTCCGCCCCCTCCACGGTGACATGGGCCGAATTGATGCGCACGACGTCCATACCGGCGTCGTGCAACTGCCGCACGAACGCCTCGGTACAGCGCCGGTCGGACAACGTGGCTACGATCTTCGTCTTTTTCATCTCGTACATACTTTTTCCGTCCGGCACCCCCGCGCCGGACCGTTTCGGTCTCCCCTACTGCAAATCGGAGGCCCGAATGCCCGCCGCCTCGTCCGCACGCCGCAGAAGCGCCAGCAATCCCAGCTCGTAGGAGAGCAGCCCGAAGCCCATGACGGACCCCACGGCCACGGGGGCGAGGAGCGACTTGCGGCGAAACTCCTCGCGGGCGAGGATCGACGAAATGTGCACCTCCACCACCGGAATGGGCACGGCCGAGACCGCATCGCGGAGCGACACCGAGGTGTGGGTGTAGCCTCCGGCATTGAACACGATGCCGTCGTAGACCCCCTCCGCCCGCTGTATGGCGTCGATCAGTTCGCCCTCGATGTTCGACTGGGCATAGTCGATCGCAACGCCGGGATAGGCCGCGCGCAGGCAGCCGACATAGTGTTCGAACGTCTCCGTGCCGTAGACGGCGACGTCGCGCCGCCCCTGGAGGTTGAGATTGGGACCGTTGAGAATCAGAATTTTCATACCTTGCATGGTTTCGGACCGATACGAGGACAAAGATACGCATTTAATCCCGAATCGCAACCGGTCGCCGCAACCGATCTTCCGGCACCGGCACTCTCTCCCCGGCATCTTGCCCCGGCACTTTTCCTCCGTCCGTGCGCCCTCCCCGTTTTCGGGCCGCCTCCGACCGTCCCACTCGCTCGCGCCCGCACTTTCCAGGGGCCGAACGCACCTCCCGCCCGCTACAACAACGAGTTCAGCGGCTCCCCCCGAAGTCACGCACCCCGCAGCCTCCCGGCACCGAACGCCTCCGCAACAACCTCCTGCGGCTCCGGGAGCCCCTGTGCGTCACCACGGGCTTTGACCGGCCCAACCTCTTCTTCGACGTGATGACCCCCCGGAGCAAGGACGCCTGCCTCTTGGAGCTGCTGCGCAGGTACCAGGGGCGCAGCGGCATCGTCTACTGCGCCACCC
>OFFZ01000483.1_pt1 | contig 24173 bp, 22 predicted proteins | sample 1521631 | NCBI WGS metagenome assembly OFFZ01 (sample SAMEA3504102, study PRJEB24116) | mouse gut metagenome | biome: mouse gut; feature: mouse-associated habitat; material: faeces | place: Denmark | collected 2011 | reverse complement strand
ATTATACGTGTATGGACCTACTCTGTCAAGTGATTACTAAAAGTTCTATTTTCTGTATTTTTATAACAGTTAAGGCATAAATAACATTAATTATAATAATATATTCTATTTCACACTCTGTTGTAAATTCTATACCCACATAAACAAAAACTATCCCACACAAAAAATTTCTGGCCAAGTTTTATCCCATTGGCAACTTTTGTCCCGTACCAATGGGATTACCTGATCCAGAATGAATTGCTGCATTAAAAAGGACTGCCTCTCTACGGTGTCAGGCAGCTGGCACTCCGAGAGAATTCCCGCCGAATCCGTTCAAAACAACGGTTCAACATCTCCACGTCCACCTGGCCGTCCGCACCAAAAGCCGTAGCCTCCACAGTGAAGCTGCCTTTGTATCCGATTCTATGAATATATTGGAAAAAGGCGTCAAAGTCGATATGACCCTCCCCCAGAGGCAGAGTTTTCATCCTGCCCCAATCCTTATAACCTCCGGCATAGTCATTCACATGATAATGGCGGATATGGTCCTGCTGCCAGAGCCAGGCATATTCCTGCCGGTACAAAAGGGTTTCCTCCTGATGGAAAGCCGCCATCTTGGTATCCCACACAAAATGGACTCCGGGATAGGCTTGCGCCAGTTGTTCCAGGTGTTTCAGCGGATTTTCCTGATTACACACCACATTCTCCACCAGCAAATCCAGCCCATAGTCATTGGCCATATCTCGCAGTCTGGGGTAAATCCGCAGATTATATTCAAAACGCTGATCCGAAATCTGTCCGTTCCACAGATGCAGTACCAGAGCCCGGGCCCCGATGCGCCGGGCCAGTTCACAGTTGACCCGGAACTTTTCCATGGCCTGCGCCAACTCTGCGCTGTCCTGGGGATTCTCCTCCCCCCGGCTCACGGCTTCGCCGATATGCTTTTCACAATGAACCACGGGAATATGCAGGCCCTGTCCCACCAGGTAATCTGCCATCACTTCCCAGTCCTGATACCAGGAACTGTACATCATAAATTCATATCCGTCGCATTGCAGCTGTTCCGCCAGCTTTTGCAGCAGACGGTAATCCCTGTTATTCGCTTTTCCGAGCAACGCTCCGGTAGAACACAAAATTTCAGCCATATTTTCTCTCCCTTTCCTCCCTTAATTCCCGGAAATTCTACACAGAATCTTTTTTTCCATATGTAATCATATGTCCCTTCACAAAAGTGTAACCCGCTCCCTGATGATCCTGGAAAAAGCCGGTTATGATCCGGTTGCGGTCACAGTACTGCGAGGCCTCCCGCCGGTCCAGACCGTGGGAAATCAGATGCAGGATTACCTGCTCTTTTTCTCCGTCACTCAGCCCTGTGTTCCAATCGTTATAGTCCAGAAAATCACTTTTCCTTTCTTCATATTCGGGATGATCCGGGGTAATGAATTCCACCCGGTCGTTCATCCGCACATCCACTTCCCGCAGCCCCAGCTTTCTCATGATATGGGCCGCGCGCATGGCCACCGCATAATCCCTTCCCTGTTTTTCCAGTTCCATGGCCCACTTTTTCTCCAGCCCGTCGTGCCTGCACAGCACCTGATAATCCATGCCGTCTATATAAAGGCCGTCGCACTCGAACTCTCTGTTGGCATCAATGCAGATCACATAGCCTCCGGGCTTTGCCCACTGTATCATCTTGCGGATAAATGCTTCGGGCCGGTCCAGATGCCGCAGTACAGCCTGACAGACCACCATGTCATACTGCCGCCTACCCTCATAGGCGTACACATCCCCCTGTATGAATTCCGCCTCCAGCCCCCGGTCTCTGAATATCTCCCGCCCTGTGGCGATCAACTCCCCGGCAAAATCAATGCCTGTATAGCTGCTGCCCCGGGCCAGATAAGGCAATAACAAAAGGCCCAGATAACCGTAACCGCAGCCGCAGTCCAGCACGGACACCGGCCTGTCCAGTTTCCATACTTGTTTGACTAGAAATTCCACATAATCCTGATTGTAATACCCCTTCCGGGTCCGCAGCAGATATTCCCGCTTCCGATTCCAGAAGTCCTCCGTGCCCGTTTTCTCAGGCACATAGATCTCCCCCTCCAGGGGCGTAAGACCCAAAAGCTGGTCCACCGTTACCTGGAAATACTCTGCCAATGCCGGAAGCAGAGACAACTCCGGCTCCCCTGCCCCTGTCTCCCATCGGCTCACCGTCTGGAAAGATACGCCCACCCGATCCGCCAGTTCCTGCTGTGTCACTTTTTTCTGCCGCCTCAAATCACCGATTCTTAAATGTATCCGGGCCATCCGCCTTCCCTCCTCTGCGATTCTGTCTTTTATAGATTACAAATAGTTTACCAGAAAAAAAGGAAATTGTAATGCGCAGATTCCGAGAAGCATCTCCCGGTTTTCGAGAATCTCTTGCGTATCCGGCAAACTTCATGGTATTATGGATAAACAGGTTCGGCATTCTGATCCTGCAGAAAATATAAAGAGGACCCATATGTCAAAGAATTACATTGAAATCAAAAACGCAAGAATTCATAATCTCCGAAATGTGAATGTTTCCATTCCCAAAAACAAACTCACTGTGATCACCGGCGTATCCGGCAGCGGCAAGTCAAGCCTTGCCTTTGACACCCTGTATGAGGAAGGCAAACGACGTTACCTGATGTTTTCCGGCACCCAGTTTATGGTGGACAGCGTGCCTTCCTTTGACAGCATCACCGGACTGTCCCCCACCGTGGCAGTGGAACAGCGGATTATCCGCCAGGCAAATCCCCGCAGTACAGTGGGCACCCGGATTAAGATCAGCGCCCTGCTGGCCGCTTTGCTGGCCAGCCAGGGGCAGCGGGACCCGGCATATGACGACGGCATACCCCTGGACATCTCCATGTTCCAGAAGAATTCTCCCCGGGGCATGTGTGTGAAATGTATGGGAAACGGCACGGTATTTACGGCGGTGGAGGAGGAAATCTTTACGGATTACACCGTCTCCCTGCAGGATCTCTTCGGAGGTGAGCAGTCTCTGTACAAGCATCTGCTGCGGAAATTCCAATATCTCACCGGCATCACTCCCCAACAGCGCCTGAACGAACTGACCCCGGAACAACTGGATTGCTTCAAATACGGTGACAGTGAATTTGAGGGGCTGCTTCCCTGGCTGACTGACAGATTCCGCTGGAGCCAGGGCAAACACAACTGGGTATCCCGGCTCACCTGCGTCAGGCAAATGCCCTGCCCCAAATGCGGCGGCACGGGCCTGGGCCTGCAGGCTTCCCATACCACCTTCGGGGGCAAAAATATCGCGCAGCTGGAAGATATGTATCTGAGGGAATTGCTGGACTTTTTCCGGGAACAGGGCGATGCCCGCAATCCCCTGATAAAGGAGATCATAACCAAGCTGTCCTGCATGGTGGACGTGGGTCTGCACCATCTCAGCCTCTCCCGCCCGGTTCCTTCCCTCTCCGGAGGCGAAATCCAGCGCTTGTTTCTGGCAGGGTACCTGATCGCAGAGATGGATTCCATGATTTTTGTATTTGATGAACCCACCATTGGGCTCCACGAGATCGAAAAGGAAAATCTGATTCGGATTATCCGCAGGCTGGTGGATACCGGCAATACGGTGGTGGCGGTGGAACATGACGAAAACTTTATGCGGGAGGCAGACTACATCATCGACATGGGACCGGAAGCCGGTACCCGGGGCGGCATAAAAATATATGAGGGAGGTTTCGCCGATTTTCTCCGATGCGCGGAATCCAAAACCGCGCCTTACCTCGCACAAAAAGACCTCCTGTGCGGAATCAAAAAAGATAATATGCAGAATGACGCCTCCGGGAGCAACACTGCAGGCCGCCCCCTTCTCCCGGAAAAGATGCTCACCCTCTCGGGAGTGAGACTGCACAATCTGCGGAATGTCACCGTGCAGCTGCCCCTGGGAGTGATGGTGGGCGTGTGCGGTGTATCCGGCAGCGGCAAATCCAGCCTGATTTCGGACACTCTGGTTCCGAAGCTCAAGGAACTTCTCAAGGCCAAATGTGTCACCGGGGACGGGGAAGAGGACGAGAAAGTTGTGGTGGACGCCGTTCTGACGGGCACGGAACATCTGCGGCACTGCTATGTAATAGACCAGCGGCCCATCGGCAGAAGCCGTACCTCCTGCCCTGCCACCTACACCGGCATTTTTGACAGAGTACGCGTAATGTTCGCCGATACCCCCCAGGCCAGGGCATTGGGATACACCCCGGGACTTTTTTCCGTCAACAGCGAAGGCGGCTGCCCCAGATGCAAGGGTGACGGCGTTCTCCACTATCATGTGGGATTCGGCAATTTTGTGGACGTGACCTGTGAGGACTGCGGCGGCAGCGGCTATATTCCCGAAGCCATGGAAATAACCCTGGAGGGCCGGAATATCCGGGAAATTCTGGAGATGAGCGTGGAGGAAGCGGCGGATTTCTTTGACGGAAAGGACAAAATGATCTGCAACATGCTGCATGTGCTGAAACGGGTGGGTATGGGCTACATCCGTCTGGGACAGGCCACCCCCACTATCTCCGGCGGGGAAAGCCAACGTATCAAACTGGCAAAGGAATTGTCCAAGGGCAAGAATGCGAAAGAATCCCTGTACATACTGGATGAGCCTACCACGGGCCTGTCCTTCTACGACAATGAACGGCTGCTGAAGCTGCTGAACGAACTGGTGGACTGCGGCAATTCCATTATTGTCACAGAGCACGATCCCTACATTCTTTCAAACTGTGATTATCTGGTGGAAATGGGCCCCGGCGGCGGCTGCGAGGGGGGCTGCGTCATTGCAGCGGGAACCCCTGCCCAGCTTAAAAGCAACCCGGATTCCATGATAGGAAGATATCTGTATAACTGACTTGGTGGACCATATGGAGCATGAGATGACAGAAGAATATACAATGGAAATTAACGCACTGACCCAGAAAAAGCGCTATCGGCAGATCAACCGGGTTCTGATCTGGCAGGCCGATGCTTCTCCCCGGGGAGACGGCCGGTTTCTGGCCGATTGCTGCTACAACGGCTTTGGACCCGCAGACAGAAATGTAATCAAATCCGTGGCCAAGAGCATTATGTCTGTCTGCGTGGGAATCGCTCTGGATCAGGGAATTTTCAAGAGTCTGGACGAGCCGGTTTATCGATTTATCCCGGAATTCGCGGAAGGCCGTGACCCGCGGCACCGACAGATCACGCTGGCCCATCTGCTGACCATGACCTCCGGCATCTATTGGAACGGAGGCATACATTACCATTGCCCCATGATGACCCAGATGCGCCGCTCCGGGGACTGGATCTCCCATATCGCAGACTGTGCCGTGACGGATGCACCCGGCGCCAGATATAACTACAAAGAATGGGACATACTGCTGCTGGCCAGACTTCTGGACCATGCCTGCGGAGATCTATATGATTTCATCACCGATCATCTGTACAAACCGCTGGATATTGCCGCCGGCGAAGAATACCGCTGGTATAAAAGCCCCTGCGGAGTCTATTACAGTGTGGCGGAAGGAGACCAGGGGCCGGAGGAACACCGCTCCAGCCTTTCTGCCTATGATCTGTTAAAAATCGGGCGTCTTTTCCTGCAGGACGGCATTTATCAGGACAGACAGATTGTTTCCGCCTCCTACTGCCGCCAGGCTGCAGCCCCCTCCCGGCGCAATCCGGGGTACGGCTTTCTCTGGTGGGTAGGGCAGGACTGGTACGGCTGCCGGGGCTTCGGCGGGCAGAGCGTCACCGTGCTCCCCGGTAAAAATGCCATTATCATCACACAGGCCACTCCCACTGCCAGGGGAATGGCCTATGACGATGTAATCCAGACCTGCGCCAACCTGCTGTAAAGCATTTAATATTTACTACTGTAAATCATATATGTCACAACCTTTAAAACTATGGAAACAATCAAAACCAGAAAGGAAACCCGAAATGCCGCTTCATTAATCAATGCCGCCGTACCAGTGACAAACAGCAGAAAATACAATAATATTTCAAATACAACACCTCCGCTCTTTTCATATAATAGCTTATCCCTTTTACAGAGTTCTTTTCGAAATTCCAATGATATTTTGAAGGTATTCTTCAACAGCCTTCGGTTGTATACAAGTTTTATGACTACAAAAAGCACGCCGCCGAATATTATAGCCATGATGGCCATGCCGGCCGTTTCCGACATTTTTCTGTTATTACACAAACCCATTTTCCCAATCACAAAGATATAGGCAAATATCAGAACCAATAATGCACTATAAATGGCAATCCGTTTTTTGATTTTTCTGTCATTATCATCTTCCCTGTTTGCATTCATATACTTTGACCTCACTTTCTCTTAATAATATATACGCACTGACGCTATATGTAAGATTCCATGTATAAATATTATAAGTATATATTTTTATTTCGTCAAGCATATACTTGGCAGTCTATTAACAAAATATATCATGCCGTCTTTTTCCACTCTGGTTCGATTCACATAGCCATATATATCGTGGCCCAGAAATACAGAAAACAGTTGCCGGCGCATCCATGGGCGCCCTCATTCCAGGGTATGTGATTATCTCTTCATACATTATACTGAAAACTATTATCAACAGTTGACCCAGGGGATTAACTCTGGCCGGTTGTTTGTAAGATATCGGAAAAGACGTCAAAACCGACATACAGACATGCCCCACAGCGTCAAAAAAGCATTCATCAATACATCTTTCAAGGCTTAACGATGTATCAATGAATGCTTTCCGTTCTTTTTTCTTATCTTCCGAAGGCCTGGCGCTACAGCGTGGCATCCACCGCCGCGCCTTTCAAATCCTCCTCCATCAGCTTCATCCTGTTCATGATATCTTTAAGTTCCTGCTGGAAATCGGATGTACTTCCCGACATCTTTAAGATCTCTTCCGTGGGCAAAGCCTCCAGCAGATCCTCCACACGCTTTTCATTCTCGTGGGCCTTCTCTCTGGCCGCCTCCGCCTGATCCAGCATCTGCGCCTTGTCCTCCCGGATGGCTTCCAGCTTTTCTTCCTCTTCTTCCTTCTCTTCTTTTTCCTCCTGGGCCTGTTCCACCTTCTCCTGCATCTCCTCGTCGATGTGGTCCATGCCCTCATCCTTGATCATGCCGATGATATCATCCCGGGCGGCATCCATTATGGCCTCCGCCTCTTCCTGGGCGGCAATCATGGGATTGCCCCTGCGCAGATCCAGACGGGACTTGTGTACTGCCTTGTTGGAAGCCTCACAGACCTTAATCTCCTTGTTATTGTCCTGGATGGTCTGCCGGTAGGGCTTCGCCAGGTCGTCAATATCCTTACAGCGGTCATAGTACTCGGTCAGCCCCTGCTCCTTCATCTCCTGATAGCGGGCTTTCTCTTCCTCACTCATGGCTTCGGGCATTTCACTTCCCTTTTCCAGAATATCCCAATCCTGACCGGACAGGCCCTCTTCTCCCAGTCCGTATTCCCGGCCCATATTCTGCTTCTGGGCATCCAAATCCTTCAAGACCCTTTTTGCCTCCAGATTCTCCGCCTGGAGTTCCTTGATTTTCGCCTCCCGCTCCGCAACTTCCATGTCCGTCTTACGGTCCGTCGCAAAGGCGTCCCCCACCACTTTCAGGGCTTTTTTCTGAGCCATCTGCTTTTTTTGCGCAATGGGATCAAAATTACCATTGAGATTCCCCGCGAAGAAAACGCTGCCGCCCTTCTCCCTGTTCATAAGACCCAGCAGCTGCCCCCGGCCGTTCTGGGGATCCTGCCCCACGAAAATGCCTACATTGTTTACTTTCATAAGAAATCCTTTTCCTTTCCTTCTCTGCTGCCAATTCCATTTGACAGAATGTATGCTTCTAAGTTGTATATCGGTTTACGGCTGTAAATTTATTAGGGTATTCTTTATATTAAATGGATTCGGAGAAATCATCTGTGGGAACCCTGCTGCCGTGGCTGAAACAGATAAATACTTAAAAAAGTAAAGTTTTACATGACTTTTTTCAGATATACCGATATAATAAACATACGCGTCCCCCAAAAAGGCATATATCGGGACAGCATCCGGGAAATATGTGTAACTCCCAACTTGGAGGCAACAGAATATGATTATACAGGAAATCCGCACCATCGACGAACTTCTGCAATTTATGAACGGCCTATATAAAAGGCATGGCTCCCGGCTCTGGTACCGGGGTGAGGAGAATGCTTCTCTGACCCTGATTCCTTCCATTCAGCGCAGCGGAAAAAGGCTGGAAGTGGAAAGGTATATTACCAACGATTTCTATATCCGGGCCAGGCAGATTCTGGACAATCCGCCGGCAAAACACAACTATGCCGCCTGGGTGTCCCTGATGCAGCACTACGGACTGCCCACCAGAATGCTGGACTGGAGTGAGTCGCCCCTGATTGCCGCCTTTTTTGCCACGGAGACCTACCGGGAAACCCCGGACACCGACGCCGGGGTGTGGGTGCTGGCCCCCGATCTGCTCAACGAAAGGGAAGGATTCGGCCGCTGCATCTATCCCATTGACGCAGACACCACCCAGGAGATGCTTCTGCCCGCCTTTAAGCACAACCATCACAACATGGAATTGGTAGATCGGATTCTGGCCTGTAGTTCCACGGAAAATAATTTGCGTATGTATTCTCAGCACTCTAATTTTACTGTGCATAATTCCCTGCAGCGTCTGGAGGATATCTGTGACGAAAATATGCTGTATAAAATTATCATACCCAGCGACAGAAAGAAGTACTTTATAGACAGCCTGCGGGTATTCGGCATCACCGAGGGTGTGGTATATCCTGATCTGGACCATATCTCCATCGACCTGCGGGACTCCTATGGCATCTGAAGACATTGGGCGGGGTTTTTCAAAAAGACATATTTCTTCTCCGTGGACAATTCCGCACAATAGGCAAATTCCAACCCACGAAACTTTTTAACGCCCTCCAAGTCACGAATACCGTTCTCCGCCAGAAAACGCACCATTTCACCTCTGGCCATCTTGGCCAGAGTACCTTTCTGCCGGATCTTACCCTCCTGTATTTCACCGAACTCCACAGTGATCCACCGATCCTTTGGGGTGATGTATTTTTCAATACACCTGGAATATTCCCTGGAGGCCAGATTCAGGATAGCTGTGTCCTCCCTGACAATGCTTTTGTACAGCCGGTCTCCCCAGAATTCATACAGGTCCCTGCACTCTCCCACGGCAAGCCCGGCCTGCATCTCCAGACGGTAAGGGGTCACGCCGTCAAAGGGCCGCAGCAGGCCATAGAAACCTGACAGGATAAACAGATGTTCCGCTATGTAAGACAGCGCGTCCCGGGTAAGTACCACAGGGGCTATGTGTCGGTACTGCAGACCTTCGTAAGCCATCACCGCCGGGGTCAGCCGCCGTTCCAGATCCATATCCCGAAAACGCCGGAAATTCAACTCCGCCAGGGCGTCGTTACATTTCCACAACGCCCTGGCGTCGGCCAGAGTCAGAGCCTGTATCTCTCTCATCAGAACTCTCGTATCTTCCAGAAATTCCGGCATGCCGCTGACGGCAAAGGAATCCGTATCCACATTCATTTTCTTGGCCGGAGAGATGATGATTCTCACTTTTTCAGTTCCTCCAGCATCCGGGCCGGATTCTCGGCGGCTTTCACATTGCCGAAGGCTTTGACGATAATACCCTCCTCGTCGATGAGGTAAGTGGTGCGCACCACGCCCATACTCACTTTCCCGTAATTTTTCTTTTCCTTCCATACATCGTAAGCCTGGATGCAGGACAATTCCGGATCGGACAACAGCGTGAACGGAAGGGCGTATTTCTCTTCAAATTTCTTGTGGGACGCCACGCTGTCCTTGCTGACTCCCAGCACCACTGCGCCTTTTTCCTGAAATTGCGGATACAGTTCCCCGAAACTGCAGGCCTGACTGGTACAGCCGGGCGTATTGTCCTTGGGATAGAAATACAGAATAATCTTCCTGCCGCGGTAATCCTCCAGATTGTGAACCTTTCCGTTCTGGTCCGGCAATGAGAATGCCGGAGCTTTTGTTCCTACTTCTAACATATGAATACCTCCTGTTTTTATATATTGGGTGCGGTCTCCCGGCCAAGTAATTCTACAAAAATAGCATTCCCTTCTAAGACCGGATATACAACCATTTTTCCAACACCACAAATCCCTCTCCATCCGGCCTCCGATAATTGCGGTAATCCTCCAGATCAGAGAAGGTATATGCCACTTTTATCCCACAGTCTGTCCAAATCTTGTATTCTCTGGGAATATAGCCATTATCCAGATAAAATTTTTCCACATAACCTCCGGCGGAACCCACGGATACCGCCGGATAACCGTATTCTCCTGCGGCGGATTCAAAGGCTCGAAGCAGAAGTCTTCCGTATCCTTTCCTCTGATACGGTTCTCTCACCGCAATTCCGTCCAAAGTAAAGGAGGAATCTCCCGGTGCATCCAACTCTCTGGGCCATCCAAACGCCACCCCCGCCAGTTCTGCCTCTATCGCCAGCGCCACAAATGCCCTGGGATAACGCCCTGACCACCGCTCCATCTTTTCCTTCTCACTGCCCGGAAGATATTCGGCGGCAAGCGCCAAATACTCCTTCTGATTTTCCGCACTGAAATATATAAGATCCGTCCGCTCCATGCAGTAATCAATCCCCCTATATTGTTAATATGGTTACTTTCCGTCATATATCGCCTGCTGACCGCTTCCTGCCACAAACTTCAGAAATTCCGCCCCGGGCAGCGGCCTGGAAAAATAGTACCCCTGTATATACTCTATCCCCAATGCTTCAATGGCCTGGGCCTGCTCTTCTGTCTCCACTCCCTCGGACACCACTTCCAGCTTCATATCATGGATCATATGCATGGCAGCTTCCATGACAAATTTCGCTTTATAGCTGGAGAAATATGCCTGCGTCATATCCCTGTCAAATTTCACAATGGACACGGGCATATCCACAATATAATTCAGGTTGCTTTCCCCGTTTCCGAAATCATCCAGCGCAAACTTAACCCCATAGTCCATAAGCACCCGCATATTCTCAAGCAGAATATCCCGAAGCCGTATGGAAGCGGACTCCGTAATCTCCAGAATGACGCAGGAGGGGTCCAGACCATATCTTTCCATAATGCGGATATATGTCTCCGCCAGTTTCGGATCCTCGCACTGTCTTACGGAGAGATTTACTTCCACATATCCAATACCCTGCTGCCACAATCGGTTTTTCTGGATAAAGGCACATACCTGGTCAAACACATTTTCACCGATGCGGGAGATCAGGCCGTTTTTCTCCGCTATGGGCACAAAAGCCCCCGGGGTCACAATGGTACCGTCCTGCCTGCGAATGCGGGTCAGAGCCTCGGCAGACACAAATCTGTGCTGCCGGGTGGAATAAATGGGCTGGAAATACACCTCGATCCGATCCTCCTCGATGGCGGAACGAATCATTGCCTCCGTCTTTTCCCTTTCTTTGTATTTGTGGATCCTGTTTTCATCCAATACAATACTGTTGTCTGTCTGGTTTTTTCTCTTATCCACCCTGAAAAGCCGCAGCATCTGAAAAAGTTCTTCCACACTGCCCAGAGCCAAAGAATTTGGCAGCACCACAAAACAGGGGGATACCTTCTGCCGCCAGCAGCTGTCTATATAATCCTTTACGTTTCGGTATGTCTCCCACATGCGTTCCTGGCTGGAAGTGAGAAATACCAATTCCCGCTCCAGCGTTTTGAATACTTTGACATCCTTAATCTGGTCCGCATGGAGTACAATATCCAGAAGCGCCTTATCGGTCTGCCGGGGGCTTTCTTCGTCTCCCACGGCCCTGCTGCCGCATGCCACTAACAGAGCACAGAATTTTTCCTCTTTCTCGTAAAGCTGTTTCGTGTATTCCCCCAGAGCATGGGCATTGTATGCACCGGTCTCCCTGTCCAGATTGGCCTCCGGGTTCTCCAGTTCAAAAAACAGGATGACCATGCCCAGCACGGAGGCAAATCCCACCAGCAGCAGATTGGCATTGAAAAACTGCGTCACTGCTGCCATGATCCAGATAAGCATCCAGATGGTAATAGCCCTCCTTCTCTTGGGATTCATATCCCTTCCCCTGATCCCGGCCTTGTACAATGTGACCAGTACGAAGAGGAGCGCGAACAGATAGGTGGCCATACAACTGGGCCCATATGTATAAACGATGTTCCCCTCCAGATAATAATGAATGGGCAGAAGATAGATCAGCAGGGTTCCCGCTATCACGATAAAGGTATACGCCCGGTTCTTCCTTCTGCGCTGCGCTCTGGTTCCTTTAAAATCCGTGCTGGAGTAGATCAGCCCAAAATATCCAACCCACACCAGAGACACAATATAAGTCTTACAGATCAGGGCCAACAGCAGTTCCGGAATCACTTCCCGGTGTATAATGGCGGCGATGGACAGAATGTCCATGACAAGGCAGAATGAGTTTACGGCCAAAGTTATCAGAAACAGTTTTTCCGATTCAAGTCCCAGAGGTTTCTGTCTCAATGAAAAATACCATATCATTAATAGGATTGCCATGCCGCAGCACTGTACTTCGATATTCATAATTCTGCCTTTTTCTCTCTGTTTTTCTGTAACTTATTTAAGTGTAACACAAACCTGTGTATATGGATATACTTAATAGAAAATTTGTGGCAAGTTTCATAAACCTCCCATTATCTGCACCATCTGCATATGAGCCGCACGGGACTGCTTTTTTCAAGTGTGAGCGCTTGACACATTTCCCTCTTCATGCTATACTGTACTTACTATACATGTACAGTAAAACATAAGTCGAGAGGAGGAATCCACGAGAATGAACATTGTTATATCAAACCAATCGGGAGTACCAATTTACGAACAGATTAAAGAACAAATCAAGAGGGCTGTTTTGTCAGGAGATTTGACCGAGAATACTCCTCTGCCGTCACTGCGCCAGCTTGCTCGTGATTTACAGGTGAGTTTAGTGACTACTACCAGAGCATACAGTGAATTGGAATTAGAGGGCTTTGTCCAGACAATGCCGGGAAAGGGCGTGTATGTAAAGAAAATCAATGATGATTTTATTCGTGAAAAATACGTAAAAGAAACCGAAAAAGCCTTGTCTGCTGCCGTTCAGTGTGGAAAGCTGGCCGGCTTATCGATAAATGATCTTCATAAAATACTTGATACGATTGAGAGGGAAAGCGAATGAACAATGTGATTGAAATATCCAACCTTACAAAAAAGTATAAGAATTTTTTGCTGGATAACATCAGCTTTTCGGTTCCCGGCGGCTTTGTCTCCGGATTTATCGGGGAAAACGGCGCAGGGAAAACCACTACTCTGAAACTGATTTTAGGTATGGTGATGAAAGACGGCGGCAGCATCAATCTGTTTGGCAAGCCTGCGGATGAAGTATCATTGAAAGAAGATATAGGTGTTCTGTTTGAACAACCATATTATCAAGAGGACTGGACAGCCATTGACATAGAAAAGGCTATTTGCCCTTTCTATAAAAGATGGAGCAGTACCAACTTTCATCAATACTTGGAGCGATTTTCTCTTAACCCCAAACAGAAGTATAAAACCATGTCGCATGGTATGAAAATAAAACTGGGTATGGCCGTAACATTGGCCCATGACGCAAAATTGTTATTATTTGATGAACCAACTTCCGGGCTTGATCCCGTTGGCCGTGAAGAAATACTTGGGATTTTCCAGGACTATATGGTAGAAGAAAATCGAACAATCTTTTTCTCCACACATATTACCGGTGATCTTGAGAAAATTGCCGATTATATCACCTATATTAAAGATGGAAAAATTGTATTCAGCGGCTTAAAAGATGAATTGATTGACAGGTATTGTTTAGTTCGAGGCGGTGCCGGAGATTTACCCCAATCAAAGCGGAAACAGATATTGGGTTTGCGTGAACATCCAGGAGGTTTCGACGGTATGATTGAAATAAAAAATATAGCAGGATTTTCTGCAAATGTGATAACGGAAACTGTCTCGCTTGATGATATTATGGTACGAATGAGCAAGGAGGTAGAAAAATGATAAGACAAATGGCACTGTTAGGTTGGAAAGCAATAAAATGCTTTTATCTGCGGATTTTTTTAATTCCGGTTATTTCTCTGGCTGCCGGTTTTATTACGGCGTTATTAGTTGTTCCAACGAATGTTTTTATGTTCTTGTTTTTCTCAATCAATACTTTTGCGGTTGAGGAAAAAAGTGATCTGAACAAGCTGTATTTAACACTGCCAATCAAACGTTCTTCCGTTGTGGGGGGCAGATATGCTTTATCTATTTGTATGGGGCTGGCTGGCTTAATTACAGGTATCCCGCTAGCCATTCTCGCAGACCGGTTTACATTTTCACATTATTACGGGTCTGTTTTATGGTTTTTACCTGTTGTTACTATAAGTTATCTGCTATTTTCCTTATTCAATCTTTGTATGTTCCCAATCCTGTTCAAATTGGGATACTGCAAGGGAAAATTTTGGGGTATGTTTGTACCGCTTGCCCTTTTTGAAGTGTTGTACATTGCATGGACAATTATTTCTTCCTTACCGGGAAATGAATATCTACTCTTTAACGCCCTTGAATATGCCAGTAAAAATATATTTCTGGTAAACGGCAGTATTATTCTCGTTTCTACTTTAATTTTACTTTTTTCTTTTATGCTCTCAAAAAAGTTATATTCTAATCGAGAATTTTAATTGGCTGTAGATGATATTTTTATCCATTTCTTAGTTGACATTGTAAAGACATTTGCTCCTGCCTGCTTTATACTCCCCCTCGAATTCGAGGGGGGTAAATTCCGATTATTTTTACTCCCTCGGAAAAGTGTTCCTAAATCCGTCAGCGCTAGGGAGTCAGTTCTTACTGTTTTTCTTTATTGTACTGTGAATATTTTTAATGCTTTCCAAATATTCTTCTTTTCCAGTAATTTCCGCCGTAAGAAATATACAAATCTCATTTATCTCTATTATACGGGGGATTTAAAGAAAAGCATTGCAGGCATGGAATTTGATGATGATACCAGTGAAATGACTGAAGATATGCTTTTTGACAGACACTATAAGATATTGAAAAAACTACACCATGACGGCCTTATCATTATTGATAATTTTAATGTACTTCCAAAGGATGACAGCTTTTTCAGGGAATTTGAGCAGAATGATTTCCAGCTATTGATAACCACCAGATGCCGTCCCACGCAGTACCTCATTATGGAATTAAAACAGCTGGATACAGATACCGAACTGCCGGAACTGTTTTACCGTCTGTGCCCTTCCGCAAAAAAGGATGCACTGGCAACAAAGCAAATCATACAAACCGTACACAGCCATACGCTGACTGTTGTGTTGTCTGCTTTATCCTTATCCGCAAACGGCATGGAAGCAGAAGAACTGTTATATGAATTACAGACCTGCGGAATGAGTATTTCTTTCGGTGAAGCTGTTGAATTATATAAGGATGGAAATTACACTGAAGGACTGATGGCAGAGCATTTAAAGAAACTATTACAGCTTGAAAAACTAGATGAAACTGCCATACACTACTTGACAGTCTGCATTGCATCTGCCTTGTGCATGGACTGGAAGTGAAAAGACCACAGAATGTGATTGATTCACTTGTCAGTATTACAGAAAATTCCACCTATGAGAATCTTGTTTTGGAACATGAGGGAACGCAAACTTTAGATAATGGAGTCTGCCAGATGATGTATGGCGCGATTGCGCTTTCCGAGAGCAATGCTAAAGAAGCCGAGCTTCATCTTTTATCTGCGGAGAATATTATTTCGGAAATCATGGGAACCAATAACGATTATGCCAAAACTGTTTATTTGTACCTGAATAACCTATATTCCCGATGGCAGAAACCGGAACAGGCTTTAGCGTATAAAAATAAATATCTTGAATGTTCCCATCAACGCCAATAACAATTTTGGCCACCATGAAAGTTAGCGAAAGTTAAAAATTTATCCAAATCATAAAAAACAATATCAAAAACCGCATAAAATAAAGGTTTTTGACATTGTATATACTGTTATGAAATATAATTTTCTAATTAGTGAAAGTTAGCGAAAGTTAAATTATGCCCAATATGGTATATATTTTTTATATCTCGGTGCTGTTTCCGGATCAACTGCCTTAATCAACCCTGCATCTATTGTATTTTGAATTAAACGTGATGCTTTTGTCATTTCTTGATCCGATAATCCGAATAATTTCCTAATATCTCCATTAGAGACAGCCTCATAATTGACATAAGCCAAACAAGCCTGCATATAACAGGTACGAACACGATCTTCCTTTGTTGTCATTTCAAATGGAACCTTTGCAAACAATACCGCTTTTGTAAATTGATTATTCTGATTCTCAATTCTTGGTGCAAGCAATTCATTTTTTGCAGTAGCCTCTATAATCTTGTCATATCCGCTGCCTCGTTCCTCACAAATACCACATTTATGCATAAATCCGGCAATGTTCTCATTTCGTGATACTGGAACCGTATCTACAATACGATCTATTGCTACCAACGGAGCACCTGCATTGGAAAACTCTATTCGATTTTTGAATACTTCCACCATAGGATTCGTACCACGTTGTTGCAAATCCTGATGAATCATAGCATTCGCCAACAATTCACGAATTGCTATTTCCGGAAAACTAATAACGGACTTCCTTGTTGCTTCCACTATCACCTCTTCCTGTGGAATAATTGTCATAATATATTGAACAATATCCTCATGCGCAAAAGCATAACCGCCCGAAAATTCTTTTTCCCTGATTGCATCCAATCTGGAATTTTCTTTATACCAAATAACGCGCACAGATCGCCGATGAAGATTATCAAACTTTTTCAAATCTTTCGCAATCATCAATGCTCCCATATTGGTAATGTTCCAATTTCCAGCATCATTTTTAATAATAAACTTTTCATTCTGTAAATCATCCAAAACTTTATCCCTATTACGCGGAATCGGCATTTCCATCTTATCGTAGTACTTGGGATAATCCAATAAAACAACCAATTCATCTTCCTCAACATTACTTTTTGCCAAGCGAAGCTCATATGGTGTTGTATCAAACGCCTGCCATAATTCCCTTTCTTTATCTGGATATTCCTTTAAATTTTTCTTATTTGTACCAACCCGAATATATTCCACTCCTGCAAACTGAACTGGCTGTTTCTCAGCACAAGGAATTTCAATCATTACAACATTTTTCCCTCCCATAGGGAGTTCCATAGGAATTTCATAAAATTTAAAATTGATTCGTGGTGAAACCATACGTGAAAGCCATGCTTCCAGCTCTTCATTTCCTTTTTTCATTTTCCGATATTGAAATTCTGTACCAATTATTTCGTGTGTATCATCATGAATTCCCCAAACAAGATATCCCTTTGTCCTACCGCACAATGTGGCAGAATTACTCAATGCTGAGATATATTCTCCTATCAACTGAGGATCTTTATTATTGCATTTAAACTCTACCCATTCTGTTTCAGTTGGTAGTTTTACAAGTTCCCGTACAAGGCTTTGCAAATATTCTATAGATGTAATTGACATAAAATCACCTCTTTTTGTTTCTATGTATCTAGGCGTTTGCGAAACGCCACAGTCCGCATAAAATCGGGCTTTTTTCTTTGTTAAAATAGAACAACTCCTCACAGGTTTGTGGTAAAATTTAAGTGTCCAAACAAAAATCAACCATATCCACCTGAAAGGAGTTGTACTTATATGATACCATACAATCAGCTTTCTTTGGCAGATATTTTTTCAGATTGCCAGGAAATTTATGAGTCTGACAAACCTCAGTTTCTGTCTCTCTTACAACAGCACATTGACCTTGATGAAATTATCCCTGCTTCCTTCCGGAAGCACTTCTATGCATCAACGGGCAGAGCCCGTAAATACCCTCTGAACGCTTTTTTATGGGCGCTTATCCTTCAGCGGATTTTTTCCTCCTCCTTGTTTTCCTTCAGTATTCCCGGCATCTCCGTAAATTCTGTGGTTTCAACAAGGTTCCGGATGCTTCTAAGATCACCCGGTTCAAGCAGGATTTTTCCGAAGACCTGCAGGTCCTTTTTCACCGCCTGGTCGACCTTACTGAACCAATCTGCCAGACAATTGATCCTGCCAGGGCTTCTATGGCCATCTTCGATTCCTCCGGCATAGAAGCCTGGGTTACGGAAAATAATCCCAAGTATGCCAACCGTATCATCAAACGACTCAAAGCATATATAATCCGCACCTATAGATACCGGAACACCCAAAATTGTAAAATTCGCACTTCCGCCTATACTGCCACCCATACCATTTAAATCCCAGATTTCATCTGCCCAATACTTGCTAATCGCCAAACCTCCAAAACCTGCAACAGGAAATCCTCCGCCTACAAATCTGTAATCAAGTATGCCAAAATTACCATGGTCATCAAAAACCAACTGAGTACCTGCACCAACCCTGATTCCCATTGCCTCTGCTAATTCATACCCAATCGCATATACATCTAATCCATTCGGATCAAAGTAATTAATCGGATCACCATAGCAGTACTGATACCAGTTTCCACCATCTTTGATCGGATCCATCGCAAGCCAGGTGCGGTTATTCGCATCATAGAACCTCGCCTCCGCGAAATAGATATCCAGTGTCGTATCGTAGATATGCCCGGTAAAGGTTGCAAATACATAGTTCCCGTGATCGTTGTTCAGCAGCTTATTCGGGCTCTCCGGCATCCCCCATGCGTCGTAGGTCAGCTCCGCAAAGCTCTGTCCGTTTGCCTTCGTGTAATACCGGGTATTCCCCATCACATCTTCATGGACATACAGGGTTCTCTCCCAGTTCCCTTTGTCTGTGAACTGCTCGATCCTTTCGCTTCCTGCATATATATGCTTCTGCTCATACTCCAGCTGTCCGTTTCCTTCCGCAAATACCATCAGGTCGTCATTCTCAAAGCTGGTGTAATCGATCACGTAATCGCGGGTATATACTTTTCCGGCGTGGGTGGTCTGAGTGTTATTAACGCGTAAGCCTAATCCGTTGTAGGTGTAAGCGGATCTGTCGCCCTTCCAGTTTGTGCCTTCCGCCATGCGGTTCGTCTCATCATACAGGTAGGAGCGGCCCGCCTTCTTCCCGGTCTCCGCTATACGGTTGCCGCGCTTGTCATAGGTATAACTATAAGATTCGTTGCCCTCCTTTTTCTTTGTCAGCTGGTTTAATTCGTTATAGTGATAGTCTACCACTTTGTTTTTGGTCTTTTCAAGTACCAGATTACCCAGTGTATCATAGGTATAGGTGGTGGTGGTCCCGGCGATATTGCTGTTTACCATGCGGTTTAAGCTGTCGTAACCGTATTTATGGGTCCCTTTATTCGCCTTGTTTGCCTTTTTATCCGCACTGTCCTCAGTGCCCGGGTTATCCGGTTTTACGAGTTTGTTCGGGTTATCAGGCTTTTCTCCCTTCTCCCCGCGGTTTAACCCCGGAGGCGTGTTGCCGCCCGGATTGACGATAGTTCCGTCCTCCTCCTCAGTCTGTCCCGGAGGCACCTGTCCGTTGCCGTCCCCGTTTCCTTCAACGGAAGCGTCATCCTTCACCGTATTTAAGAGCTCCATATTGGTCTCCTGTGCGGTATCCGACTGGTTCTTTAATACGATGCCTGCCGCAGTATCCGCTGTCGGATCGGGCAGTGCAGGTCTGTTTACAACGGAAACGGTAGTGCTTAATTTCCCCGTATCCACGGAAGGCATCTCCACTGCAGGCGCTTCCGCAGATACAGTGCTGTCGTTATTATTACTATTTTTCTTATTCCCGTTTCCGCTGCTTCCGCTCTGACCATGGTTATACTGCATCTCACTCAAGCGGTTTCCTTCCGCATCCCAGCTGTAAGTAGTCTTGAAAAGCTTCTTTCCACCGATATTGTACTCATCCATCTCGATGATCTGGTCGCACGCATCGTAGAAATAATACGCCGTCTCGTAGTTCGGATATTCCTTGAAAGTCTTGTTGCCGTTGCCGTCGTAGGCGAACTTTGTGATGCCGCCGTCGAAGTCCTTCATCTCCACGATCTGGTTTTCCGCATCGTAGTAGTAGTCCATCTGCGTCCCGTCCGGGTAGCCCTGCACGGTCTTATTCCCCACGTTGTCCCAGCCGTACGCGGTTTTCCTGCCGTTATGGTCCGTCACCTCCGTCACGCGGTTTAAGAGGTCCCTGCCGATGGATGTCTTTCCGTTCCAGTCCTCCATCTCCACCAGTTCCCCGGTGCCGTTGTAGAGGTAGGAAGCGGATTTCGCGTCGTTATAATTGATATTCCTCACCAGGTTCACAGGGCTGTATTCATACTCCGTTACATAGCCGTCCTCATCGGTCTTCCGGATCAGGTTGCCGTTGCCGTCGTAGACGAAAGTTTTCCCATCGCCTTTGGCGTTAACTTCCGTTTTCACAAGCCCCCTGTGGTCGTAAGTGTATAACGTCTCCTGATATTCATTCGGTTTATCACGGATGTAGCTGATAACGTCCTCTAATGCGTCTGTCAGACAAAATCTTAAAATCGTTGCCAACATTTACAGCGGCATGGATTCTGTTTCAACACTCGAAAGACAGGTCAGTATAAAATCTATTGATGTTAAAAATACCCGACAGAATTTGCGAGATATTGAACACACGGTGAAAAAAGAGGAAAATTATGAAATATGCAGAACGGTATCAAGCCAACCATGTTTCCCAAAAAGGAACTTCGCAGGCACAGTTTAAATCCTAAAAAAAGAAATAGATACATTACAAAGCAGACAAGACAGCTTAAATCGATATTTTGATGATTCCATAAATTCTAAAAGGCAAGATCATTCCCTTGAACTACCATAACCTCATAGTCTCGCCTTCACAAAAAAGATTTATAGCCCTGAAATACTGCTGCAAACCTTCCTCATTATTTGAAAACTCTCACTATCATAGAAAAAGTTATCTGGCCATGGTAAAATGCTTTAAGTTATATCTTTTTCAGCACGAAGGGAATCTCAATTGCTAGTGTTTCCACAGAAATAATATCGCTGCTATTGCTACCGCTCTGTCTACGAGGTACACCGTATATAGGGGTAACAGATATAAAACTACACTCATCAAGTATAGTTTGTTCCCCAAAAAATCATAATTACAAGAAACACCATTTCTATATGAAAGGGCCATATTAGTTTTATTGTCTCCCTTTTCATAATGGCATCTACCACTATTGCTGGTGAACTTTCTTTTAATTCAAGTAATTTCTTTTCCAAATTTTCCAATTTTATATCTATTGAATCTTCTGAATTATTATACTCTCTCATTACAGCAGGATAATATTTATTTATGACCTTTAAATAGTCATTTCCTCCCTTAAGCATTAATATCATCCCAATAATAATATATATCGGTATAAAAGAAAAAACGTACGCAGTTATTTTTATTTGTTGAAATAATAAAACTATTATTATTAACCAGTTTGCGCCGGTACATATCAAAGATGGTTTAAAATATTTTACTTTATTCTCTTCTTTCATAAATATTAACCATCTTATTCCCTCGAAAATACAAAACGATATTTTAATAATCCATACTATTATTTTATAATTACGAAAGAAAGTGATAAGTGATATTATGATAAACGCCATCAAATATTTACCAGTATAATCCATATTAGTTTTCTTTGCAAACTTACTTGTACCTATATAATCCTTCATATTCATATCTCTACCCCCAGTCAATAAAAAGCATATATATAAAGATTTATATGGGGCTGTCGCAAAAATCAGTAACCCTACAATATGCATCCAATATTTGAAAGTATTGGCACTATATACTGTAGGAATCTGCTGTTTTGCGACAGCCCCAGCATTTTTGTCAATATTTGGCTAATACTATACGCTTAACAACCCATAAACTTTTGGAAAAGTTCCTTACCTTTATTGATTATGGAATCTACTACTTCTTGTACCACATCATTAAGGCCAATAACCGTTAATTTAGAAACTGTTGCTTGCATTTTCACTGGCAATGCAAGTTCTGGTTTCGCTGAAAGAGTATATTCAATATAAACTGATCCATCTCGTGCACAAATACCATCAGGTCATCATTTTCAAAACTGGTGTAGTCGGTCACGTAATCGCGGGCGTATACTTTCCCGGCGTGGGTGGTATGGGTATTGTTAACGCGTAAGCCTAATCCGTTGTAGGTGTAGGCGGATTTATCGCCTTTCCAGTTAGTGCCTTCCACCATGCGGTTTGTCTCGTCATACAGGTAGGAGCGGCTCGCTTTCTTCCCGATCTCCGCTGTACGGTTGCCCCGCTTGTCATAAGTATAATTATAAGATTCGTTGCCCTCCTTTTTCTTTGTCAGCTGGTTTAATTCGTTATACTGATAGTCTACCACATCATTTTTCGATTTTTCAAGCACCAGATTCCCTAAAGTATCATAGGTGTAGGTGGTAGTTGTCCCGGCGATATTGCTGCTTGTCATACGGTTTAACTTGTCGTAGCCGTATTTGTGGGTTCCTTTTCCTGCCTGATTCGCTTTCTTATCCGCACTGTCCTCGGTTCCCGGGTTATCCGGTTTTACGGGTTTATTCGGGTTATCCGGTTTTTCTCCCTTTTCCCCTCTGTTTAATCCCGGAGGCATATGCCCACCCGGATTGACGATATTACCCTCCTCATCCTCGGTCTGTCCCGGAGGAATCTGCCCGTTGCCGTCACCGTTTCCTTCGATGGAAGCGTCATCTTTCACCGTATTCAGAAGCCGGATATTCGTCTCCTGTACGGCGCTCTCCTGATTTTTTAATACAATGCCTGCCGCGGTATCTGCTCCAGGATCGGGCAGTTCCGGCCTGTTTACAACGGAAACCGTAGTGCTCAATCTCTCCGTATCCACGGCAGGGATCTCTGCCTCAGGCACCTCCGCAGAGGCAGTGCCGGTGCTGTCCTCCCCGCTCTTATTTCCACTGCCGCTTCCGCTCTGGCCGTGGTTATACTGCATCTCACTTAAGCGGTTTCCTTCCGCATCCCAGCTGTAGGTGGTCTTGAACAGCTTCTTCCCGCCGATGTTGTACTCATCCATCTCGATGATCCGGTCGCACGCATCGTAGAAATAATACGCCGTCTCATAGTTCGGATATTCCTTAAAGGTCTTGTTGCCGTTGCCGTCGTAGGCGAACTTTGTGATGCCGCCGTCGAAGTCCTTCATCTCCACGATCTGGTTTTCCGCATCGTAGTAGTAGTCCATCTGCGTCCCGTCCGGGTAGCCCTGCACGGTCTTATTCCCCACGTTGTCCCAGCCGTACGCGGTTTTCCTGCCGTTATGGTCCGTCACCTCCGTCACGCGGTTTAAGAGGTCCCTGCCGATGGATGTCTTTCCGTTCCAGTCCTCCATCTCCACCAATTCCCCGGTGCCGTTATAGAGATAGGAGGCGGATTTCGCGCCGTTATAGTTTATATTGCTCACCAGGTTCACAGGGCTGTATTCGTACTCCGTCACATACCCGTCCTCATCGGTCTTCCTGATCAGGTTGCCGTTGCCGTCGTAGACGAAAGTTTTCCCGTCTCCTTTGGCGTTGACTTCCGTTTTGATAAGCCCCCTGTGGTCGTAAGTGTATAACGTCTCCTGGTATTCATCTACTTTGTGAGTTGTATCTACCCGGTGCATCGTTATCTTAGTTAAACGATTCATCGAATCGTAGGTGAACTCACTGCCTGTCCCCGCGGCATCCACCGTCTTTACGATATTTCCGTTGCCGTCCAGTGTATATTTCGTGGTATTCCCGTTCCGGTCCGTCACCGCCGTAATCCTGCTGTCCTTGTCGTAGGTAAAGGATTTTTTATTGCCCTTCGGATCGGTCTCACTGGTGACGCGGTTTAAAGCGTCATAGGTGTAAGTATAGGTCTCCCCGTTCCGGTTCGTCACACTGGTGCGGTTGTCGTTTGCATCGTAAGTATAAGTCTCCGTGAAGCCGCGGCCATCCTTATATTTTTTCAGGTTTCCTTTGAAATCGTACTCATACTCCCGTCTTACGCCGTTCTCATCCGTCACGGCGGTCACCCTGTCCATAGGATCATACTCAAAATATTTATAGTGTCCAAGGGCGTCTTTGATGCCGGTCGTCCTTCCTTTGGCGTCATACTCGTATTCCGTCACGGCGCCGTCCTCA
>OFFZ01000480.1_pt1 | contig 24221 bp, 15 predicted proteins | sample 1521631 | NCBI WGS metagenome assembly OFFZ01 (sample SAMEA3504102, study PRJEB24116) | mouse gut metagenome | biome: mouse gut; feature: mouse-associated habitat; material: faeces | place: Denmark | collected 2011 | reverse complement strand
CCGCATCCGCACCCGCTTCTGCCTACGTTGCCGCATCCGCAGTTTGTAGCTGTTAAATCACTCATAATTTGTTGCCTCCATTTGTTTATTTATGGTTTATCATATGCTGTCATCCGAAAAGGGTTCGCCTTTTGAAAAAATTTAGAGGCAGGTCCGGAAGGATTCGGGTACCGGCTCTGGAAGAAAATGATTGCAAAATGAAGCAGTTTGCAGTAGTATAAAGGTACATATCTGGGGATTTCTGAGATTTCTTGCATATCTTATCATAATCACATTCGTGAGATCAAAAGACTCCCTTATATGAAAAAACAGAATAAGGGAGGAAGAAGGCGTGGGAAAAGCTGATATTTGCGAGAGTGATTATCTGGAAAATCCGGAAGTTTTTGCGGATCTGGTAAACGGCGTTCTGTATCAGGGAAAACAGGTGGTGAAACCGCAGGAGCTGAGAGAACAGGACGGGGAGCTGCGAAGTATTTTGGGGAGCAACGTAAAAAAGATGATCAGGGACAAGGTCAGGCTGTGGAAGGGCACGGCCATTGCGGTGCTGACAGTGGAAAATCAGACAAGGGTGGATTACCATATGGTATTTCGGGCCATGCTGTCGGAAAGCATGGCTTATGACAGACAGTGGAAGAAAAGGCAGAAGGAACTGGAGATGGGGGAGGAAGGGCTGACATCGGATGAGTTTATATCCGGCATGCGGAAAGGGGATAAATATATTCCCGTTATAACGATTGTCGTTTATTATGGGAGGGGAAAACCCTGGGACGGGGCAAGGACTCTCTATGAATTGCTGGACATAAAGGGGAATGAAGAAAGTATCCTGCCTTTTATATCGGATTATCAGATGAATATTTTCGATTATCATGAGTATGATGATTTCGGGCAGTTCCATTCGGAACTGGAAGCTGTTTTCGAGTTTTTGAGATATTCGGAGGATAAGGAAGCCCTGAAGGTGAAAATGACGGAACATAAAGGAAAGTATGAAGAATTGAGCAATCAGGCGAAGGTGCTGCTGATGCAGTTGTCCGGTATTGACGCATTGCCGGATATAGGGGAAGAAGAATTTAAGAAAGGAGAGTTCAGCATGTGTAAAGCATTTGCGGATATGAAAGAAGAAGGAAAGATAGAGGGAAGAGCGGAGGAAATAGTCGAGTCAGGTTATGAATTCAATTTATCCGAAACGGATATTCTGGAAAGACTGCAGAAAAAACTGGATATCTCCGAGGAGGAGGCACAGAAGTTTTTGGCAGTGTATGGGAAAAGCAAGTCTGACGGACAGTCGGAAATAAATACGGGAGATGGGCGGTATATTCTGTGAAAGCAGATAAAGAGAAAGCCTGTATTATTAGATACCCGGAAGGTGTGAAAGCACTTTCCGGGTAAAATTTTGCCTGAAATTGAAAAAGAAAGTTGTCTGATGGGAAATGAGGCAGTTCGCGGGATACCTTTTTTGATACGATTATTTCAAGATAGAAATATCTGCGCAGTGACTTTCCAACGGAGGTGATGTGCTGAAGGGAAGTTCAAAAATTATATTCTAAGAAAGGAGAGATTATGATGAAGTTCAAAAGATGGAAGAAAATGATTGTTATGCTGATGATAGCGACCATGTTCCTCCAGAACGTAGTTGTGTACGCGGACGACGGTACGAGTACGATGCCGTCACAGACGGAAACGCCGGATGCGCGGACAGCTGCGGAAGAAGAATCGACGACATCGGAGACACCGACGGACGACACATCCTCTGTAATAGAGGCGGATGGCAGCGGTGATGCCGATAATCCGGCTGATTCGGACGGAAAAGGCGACGCCGATCATCCAGATGATCCGGATGGGAAAGCCGATGCCAATAATCCGGATAATTCGGACAGGAAAGATGATGACGAAGATTCGAAAGAAGTAACCGAATCGGTCAATAACGAAGCCAACGGCAACGATGTTGACACAGATGAGGGAACAGACGAAGAAACGCAAGAGACCGAAACGGTCAACGATGAAGTGCCGGAAGAGGTGAAAGCGTTTTTGGACGCGGTGGCGAAACTGCCGGCACCTGAGGACGTGACGAAAGAGAATGCAGAGGAGACCGGCGAACAGGTCAATGTGGTATTTAATCTGTATGACATGTTAGTTGAGGTTGATCTCGGCTATGAAGAGCGTGAAGATGTGGCGGAGGCGATGGAAAAAGCCAATGCAGTCTTTGAGGCGGTGCTGATGGCGGAGGAGATTCCTGAGAGCGGGACGTTTGATGTCGGCACAGTAACAAAAAGCTCTATCCAACACGATTTCCAGCAGTTCAGTTGGAGTAACGACTTCTCCTATGACGGTCGGAATTACTACTGCGGGAGTACAAAGGGTTCGTTTACCCTTGAAGATGCAGATGGTGTATATGATATTGGAACGCCTAATATCAATCCCCGCGGCGGATGGGTAACTCCTAACGCTGGCAGCTACTACAATTTTGAGGTAGAGGAAGGCGGTGAGTATGTAGATGTGGAGTGGAGCCAAAACGGGTCACAGCTAAGATTTGACATAAAGCCCAAGACAAATGCTCCTACCGGACAATTTACCTTAAAGATTTGTATTAGTTTCAAGTACACAACAATTGGTGCTTATGGCGGAACAACGGCAAACGGCAACCTGTACTTCTGGTATAGTGGTGTCAACAATGTTGGTAGCGGCACTATGGAGAAGCCTGACGCGCCCAACAAGGATAACGTGACGCTTCCCTATGTATTCATTCAGTGTCAGGATCAAGGCGACGATATTGACCACAGCGCGCCCGCCAGGCTCTTTTATGATGACGAAACTACCATTATCCCCGGCGAGGTCATAGAGAATAACGGTGGAAATAGTTCTTTTGGGAAGAGCTCCTATCCTTATCAATGCACAGTTAAGCTGAGCGGGAACTTTTATCTGAACCTTTGGAACAAAGCACTTTCAAGTCAATTTGAAACACATGTGCTCTATGAAAACCCCAAGGATATCACGTTCTATTATTCAGCTTCAGAGAGGAAGTGGAAGTGCCCGACAAGCAGCTTGATCAAGTTTTACAGTAGTGACACTGGTAGCACATATGGCTGGCTGGTGAAGATAAAAAAGGGTACTCTCGTTCCCACTTACACCGTCACCTATACTGATGGCGTAGCAGACGAGATCGTGTTTGCTGACCAGAGTCATACGGACCTCAAAGCTGGCGACAATACCCCGGCGTTTGAGGCGGCTGCCACAGGTACTGAAATCGTGAATGGTAAGGTACAGCCCAAGCGTAAGGGTTACACTTTTATGGGCTGGGCACCCACAGTCGCGGCAAAGGTGGATAGCAATGTTACCTATGTCGCCACATGGGAGGATGCCCAAAAAATCACCGGAATCAACAAAGAACTGGTGATGAGTGCAGACGAAATTCCAAACGGTGTAACTGTGGACGGCATTACCTATCCTGTCGATGGAAAGGTTATTATCCCCAATGGCGGGAAAGTGAAGCTGCTCTATAAGATCACCGTCACCGGCGATGCGGGTAAGGAGTATACTGTCACCGACGACAAGGCTGTATGGGTCAGCGGTGGTGACAACCACGAGGTTGATAATGGTAAGTTGACCGTCAATGGCACTATTCCCGAGAGCGGCAGCGTGGTTATCTATGTAACCCGCGAGTTTACTGCCGGTGATATCAATGAAAATGGCAATCTGGTGAATACTGCAACGGTTACTCCCGGTAAGGGTGACGAAAGCAACAGCAGCGCTACCAAGATTATTCCGGCAGGGAAAGAAGAGCCTGAGATTAAATCACGCATGAAGGAAGTTACCATTGTTAAGACATTCGTCGGTATGCAGGGCAACAAGATAGCGGCGGATAAGGTTCCGGACGATTTTGCTCTGGACTACAGCTACACTTATCGCAATGATGTAACTGAAACCGGCAGTCTGACATATGGCGCGGCGGAAAAGGGTACCAACGAAAATGGTCACCCTACCCTGACGTGGAAACTGAATGTGAAAGTGGACGAAAATACAAGTTCTACCTACAAAACCCGGCTGACCATTACTGAGAAAAACTATGACAATGTAACGGGCTATGTGTGGGAGAAGCAGGTAGGTTTGGATAGTTCGAACGGGAAGACTGTTACCGGTACGTGGCAGATCGACGCTACAGCAAACTTACCTACCAACTATATCAGTAACTATTACAAAAAGGCGCCGGATGCGCCCGAGAAGCCCACTCATCAAGATGTACGCGATGAGATAGCTGCTGCGGTAACGGTGTACTGCGACACTGAGAATAAGAGTAATAACAGCTTTGGCTATACTCAAGAGGAAAAGCAGGATCGCGTCACTATCGGTGATGTCAAGAGCGACAGCAAGGGCGGCTACACCTGCGACGTGACGTTCATCGCTCAGAAATTCTGCGATGCTTACAACAGCCTGAACGGTACCAAGAACCATACGCTGGCGCAGGGACAGAACAACGTGACTCTCACGTTTACATGGGATGCAGCGGAAAAGACTTGGAGAAAGCCCGGCAATTTTGAGGGCCCTGTGACAATCCATGTGGTATGTGAGACCACTAAGACCCCTAAAATTGAAGTCAAAAAGTCCAATAAGAACTTCGAGGTGGATTCGGAGACAGGAAACGCTAAAGTAGACTATACTGTAACGATTAAGAATGTCAGCGGTTTTGATATCTACGGATTGAGGCTGACGGATACCCTGACCCCTACCCTTACAAAGACGGGGACCGGCGAAGGCACGCCTGAAGCGACCTATACCTTTAGCAACTGGAGAGTTGGTGGAGAAGCTATCACACCTAAAAGCGGCAACGCTACGGATAAGACCCATGTGCTGCAGCTAATTGAGCGAAATACTAAGTTTATGAATGGGCAGACTGTCACCCTGACCTATACCGTGGAGATTGAGAATACCGGTAAGGTTGATGCGGATGTACATTTGAAGAATGAGGCTGAGGGTGCGGCTTGGAGCAACGCTCCGAGCGGGCAGAAGTCTGTGGCTAAAGCCTTTGCTGCGATGTTCCGCGGGTCGATCATGTCTTCGACGGATGACGATGATGATCCCCCCGATGTAACGGGAAGCGGCAGTTCCAGCGCAACTACAGAAACGGATCCTCCTGATGTGACGGATAAAGACACATCTGAAGCGGGTGGCAATACAGGCGGTTCCAGCACAGAGGGGACGCTTCCGGCGAAATATACGTTGACTTATGAATGGAAGAATTTGCCCGAGGGCGCGAACCCTGCGAAGACTCTGCCTGCCAGCGAACGCCGTCCGGCTGGCTCCCACTTTACAGTGGACATCGAGAACAAAGAGAGAGACGAAGTAATTGGAAGCGACGGCAAGACTTATGTGTTCTCCGGCTGGCAAGTACCTGATGATGTTAGCACAGAGGAGAAAGAGGGCGACTATAAAGGGCAATATGTTATGCCCGATCATTCGGTGATTATTAAGGGTGAATGGATTCTTAAGGAAGCTGTACCCAAAAAGCCAACCACAGAAGATCTCCAGCAGGTAGGAGTTATGGTTAAATGTTCCGACAACTCTAAACACGACAGTGGAACCGGATGGTGGCAGCTGGGCGGTGAATTCAAAGATGGTAATTTGCACCCCTGGTATGATGAGTGGCGCACCATCGGCGAGGTTACAAAGGTTGACGACACTTACCAGTGCATTGTAACCCTCCATGCTGAGCCGTGGGCGAATTTGCGTATCAACGGTCCGACCCTTACCAATATCAAGAAAAACGAAGGGATTGGGCACATTTTTGACGAAACGAAGACCGGCGGAAAAGAAATTCCGGTAACATTCACTTATGAGGACGGCGCCTGGACGGCAGATAAAGAAGTTGCTGAAGTGTGGCTCAAGGAAGACACCGTGAAGAAGAACGTTGATATTTTCAAAGCGTTCTATGGTCCTGGCAAGGACGAAGTTGAAAGGATTAAGGATAACTTCAGCATCACCTATACCTACAAGCTGAATGGTAAGACCACGACCGGCACCCTGAATGGCAGGGACGCTGAATTTGTGGAGGGTGAAGAACTCTTTTTGGGCTGCGAAGCCGTGATGAAATGGACGGTTGAGTTCGAAATGAACAATGGCTCTACTAAGGACTCCGGTGCCGGTGAGATTTCCTTTGCAGAGACAGGCAAAGAGATTGATGGCTGGACATGGTACAATATCGATGAAACGCTGACAGATATACCCAATGCCAATATGAGCGGCTTCAGTCATCCGCAGTTCATCGCTGACGGTCACAAATCCATCGGTCTGAGCAACAACTACGAGCAGGACAATATGGTGACTATCACTGTCAGGTTTGTGGATGAGGAAGGCAACATGGTTAAAAGCGTGACGATGGAAAATGTAAAGAAGGGCAGTGAGTACGATGTGGAGGAGGAGACCGAGAAGATTCCTGATGGCTACGAGAAAAACGGCGAGCCTACGGGCGATCCTGTATCCGGCACCGCTGACACAAACAAGACTATCATTGTTCCGGTGAAGACTATCACGTACACCGTGACCTATACGGACGGTGTGAACGGCACAGCGTTTACGGATCAAGTGACAACGGGCTTGAAAGAGGGAGTTACGACTCCTGTATTTAGCGGAACACCCGGCCGAAGCGGTTATACTTTTGCAGGCTGGACACCGACGGTAGCGGAGATTGTGACAGGTAACGCAACTTATACCGCACAGTGGACTTTGATACCGGAGAACCCGACCACCCCGACTACACCTTCCGGAGGAGGCGGTGGAGGCGGAGGAGGTGGTGGAACACCGGATCCGACACCCGCACCTCCCACACCGGAGATCACACCGATCATACCGGGACCTGTTCCCACAGCGGGACCTACGCCGGTCGTTCCGACAGTAACACCTGTAGCAGCTACACCTGCAGCACCGACACCGACTGCGGCGTTGGTAAGTCCGACACCGGAAGCGGTGGAGCTGGCGGATGAAGCAGTACCGCTTGCGGCGGAAGAAGATAAACAGCCGGAACTGGAAGCAGTGGATGAAGAAGAGACGCCGTTAGCAGGCGGTAAAGGAGCTGCCTGGGCACTCATCAACTTCGCATTGATGAATCTGGCAATCTTTGAATCGGTAATGCTTCTGATCGGTTACTTTGTAAAGACAAAGAATGATGAAGAAGAGGAGAAGAGAAAACTGAAAAAGAAAGGCATATTCCGAATTATCAGCCTTCCGGTAGCGATTATCTCCCTTATCGCATTCATTCTGACAGAGGATATTACTCTGCCGACAGCATTTGTTGATAAGTATACGATTGTTATGCTGATCATTGCGATCGTGCAGACCGTTATGGTGGCGCTCTCTAATAAGAAATATGAGGATGAACAGGAAGTATAAAACATATAGTATTTTAACATGGTAATACAATGGAACCGGCGCTGGGGAATCTCTGGCGCCGGTTTTGCAGAAGGCGGGACGGAAAAGTTATGTGAATTCCGCAGCAGAGAAGCTGAGTGTTGAACTGACATATAAATAATATAAAAGGTATATAAAAGTACTTGCCGGATAAAAAGAATTTTGTTATAGTGTTTTAAAAGCATATATTCTTTGAATTTCTTATGGCGAAGCCATATCTAAGGGAATCTTTCCTGTCTGAATGTTCAACGAAAGCCTGTTTTCGAGATCCCGGAAGGAGAAATGGATGAGCAAAATCAGTCCACTATCAATAAAAATATGCAGTTCAGGTTTCTGCAATATGTGTCCGCAGAGTATGAAGAACTGACAGTATCGAAAAATCTTTATCAGAGAGGACTGGTAAAGATTCCGGCACCGCATTTTCTGGTATTTTATAATGGGACAGAGAGCTTCGGCGGGCGGGCAGAATTGAAGCTGTCAGACGCATTTCAGATACCGGAAGAAGTTCCGGAGTTGGAATTGCGGGTACAGGTGCTGAATATTAATGAAGGGTTTAATAAAAAGCTGAAAGAGGCATGCCGGACGCTGAAAGAATATATGTTGTATGTGGATAAGGTCAGGAATTATGCCAAACGTATGCTGATAGGCGAGGCTGTGGATAAAGCGGTGGATGAATGTATCGGGCAGGGTGTTCTGGAAGAGTTTTTGCTGAAAAATAGGGCAGAGGTGAAGCGTATGAGTATTTTTGAATATAACGAGGAGGCTGTGCGCCGGGGGATCAGAGATGAGGCTTATGCGGAAGGTGAAACAATAGGAGAGGCAAGAGGGATAGCGAAATCCATACTGCTGATATTGGAAAAAAAGGGCTCCGTTTCGGAGGAATTGAGAGCGGAGATTTTGGAGGAGAAGGATATAGAGATACTGAAAGTCTGGCTGGGTATAGCCGCTGCATCAAATAATGTTGAAGAATATGTGAATGCAACATAAGAAATGAACGGTTCCGATTGTTGGATTGCAGCGGCAGCTTCAGGGGGAATGCAGATAAAAGCTTGATGGCTGCGGACAATAATAAGGCAGAAATTTAGCAGAAAAAGCGATAAAAACGCCGGTAGAACCGGATACTGAGAAAGCAGTTGCGTGCGGCTGCTTTTTTATGTTAAGATGATAAACAAGAGTGTAAAAAGGATATAAGGCGATGATTAGCTTAAAGATAAAAAATACAAAAGAATTTATGCAGAAGTTTCTGATGTCGGAAGCCTTTGCGGACTTTTTGCTGATGGAGGCGAGAGTTGACACGTTTGTCAGTTTTGACATTGACGGGCGTATCAGGCGGGAATTTTATACGAAAGAAGAGCTGGAACTGCAGGAAATTTATGAATTTGCAGCCTGGGAGTCTGTGCGTCCGCAGGTAGTGCAGATGGTGAAGGGGAAGCGTACACCGCTTCTGATGAAGCTGGTGCTTGTCTATATGCCCGGGAAGGCGGAAGCGCTGCTGGAAAAGGAAGAGCAGCCGGCAGGCAGCGGGAGTTTTGTTAAGTATCTGCTGTGTACGGTAAAGTATGAGAACGGTGGTATCATCATGACAGGCGGCATTTCCTATCAGGGATTTACGATGGACAAAGGACCGGAAAAGTGCTGGGATCAGGCGCTGTGCCGTCTGGCGGATGAAATAGGGCTGGAATATGAAATTATTTAGTTCATATAATAAAAAGGGCGGGCAGAAAAGCGGTGTCTTCCTGCTCGTGATATCTCTGGCGCTTTTACTGATTTTATTTTTGGCAGGGGGAAAAGGGTTTTCCGGCGGGTTGACCGGGACGGTCGAACAGGATGCAGGCACGGAAGTTTCAGGGGATATCGTTAAAAAGGATACACCTGAAGGCACTTTGGAGGTGCATTTTCTGGATGTGGGGCACGGGGATTCTACGCTGGTCATCTGCGGGGCGCATGCCATGATGATCGACTGTGGAGATAGTGCACAGGGGATGATGCTGGAGGAATATCTGTCGGATCATCATGTGACAAAGCTGGATTATCTGATCTTGACTCATCCGGACAAGGATCATATCGGCGGTGCCTCCGCGGTTTTGACAAAGTTTTCCGTAGGGCAGGTTTTTCAGTCAGTGTTTCAGAAAGGGAGCGAGACGGAAGAAAGGCTGCAGCAGACATTAAAATTGAAAAATACAGACGCCGTGACTCCTGAGCCGGGAGCGGAATATCAGTTGGGAGATGCGTGGTTTACGATCCTGGCTCCGAACGGTATTTATGAGGAGTCGAATGATTCTTCTATTGCCCTTTTGCTGCATTTCGGGGAAAATACCTTTTTATTTACCGGAGACGCAGAGAAAGAAGCGGAAGAAGATATGGTGGAAAACAGCGAAAACCCAGGGCGTTCCTTAAAAGCGGATGTCTATCAGGCAGGGCATCATGGCGATAAAAGTTCCAGTAAAAAGAAATTTTTGCGCGCGGTTTCTCCCGAATACGCTGTGATCAGCTGTGACTATCAGGGGGAGAAGGGGCATCCCGATGCAGAGGTACTGGAACGGATGAAAGAAGCGGATATTAAGGTTTTTCGTACCGATGAGCAGGGAACCATTGTGGCGGTTTCCGACGGAAAAGACATTGTCTGGAGTTGTGCGCCTTCCGAGAGCTGGCAGGCAGGGGATTCGTAAAGCAGGTAAGGACAAAGAGGCGGTCAGCCGGGCGCGAGTGCAAATTGTATGGTTAGAGGAACAGATCACGAATAAGCGGATTATGAAAATAAAGAAAAGAAAATTCAGGACGGCAGTGTTTCTGACGATATTGTCAGTGCTTTTGCAGACCGTGCCGGTAAGGGCAACGGAGGAGGATGAGCAGCTGCCCACGGGACCGGACTGGGCGATAGACATGGATACGGCACCGGAGGTGGTGTCGGAAAGCGCCATTTTGATGGATGCTGACACAGGCGTCATATTATATGAAAAGAATATTCATGAAAAAATGTACCCGGCTTCTGTTACAAAGCTTCTGACTTGTCTGGTGGCGTCTGAGCACAGCGAATTGACCGATGTGGTCACTTTTTCGCATGATGCAGTATTTGGCATTGAAAGAGGTTCTTCCAATATTGGCATAGATGAGGGGGAAGAGTTGACAATGGAAGAATGCTATTATGCGGCATTGCTGGAATCTGCCAATGAAGTCTCATCGGGGATTGCTGAACATGTGGGCGGCAGTATAGAAGGGTTTGCGGCGATGATGAATGCAAAGGTACAGGAACTCGGAGGAAGCGATTCTAATTTTGTGAATGCCAACGGACTGCATAACGATGAGCATTATACCAGCGCCTATGATATGGCGTTGGTCGGCCGTGCGTTTGTCCAAAATGAAGTACTTTTGGAAATGTCAGGGACCCCGTTTTATCATATTGCCGCTACGCCTGCACAAAAAGACGAAATTGACCTGCGGCATCATCATGGTATGCTGCCGGGGGGACAACGCGGCCAAAGCTGGATTTATGAATATACAATCGGAGGCAAAAACGGATTTACTGTTACGTCAAGGCAGACCCTTGTGACTTTTGCGGAGAAGGACGGGCACAGGCTGGTCTGTGTGGTGATGAAGGTAGAGAAACCGGATCATTACCGAGACTCTACCCATCTGTTTGATTACGGCTTTGCCTGTTACGAAGATCCTTCCATAAGGGCGCTGATCGACGCGAAGGCTGAAGAACTGAATCCCGTGCAGGAGGAGGAGACGCCGCAGACAGAGGAGCAGTCCGGGGGACTTACGGCCGGGGAGATGGAAAACGGTGCAGGCAGTCTGGACGATGAAGGGGAAACGAATCCGGAGGAAGCGGACGGGCAGGAAGAAGAGAGCAGGGAACCGGAGCAGAAGAAATCCGGCGGGATACCGGTATTGACTATTATAGTCATAGCGGTGGTCCTGGCAGCGGTGGCAGTCTGTGTGCTGATCATATACCGCAGCTATAGAAGAGAACAGGAGAGACGGCGCAGGCAGGCGGAGATCATGGCAAGGCACCGGGCGAGAAAGCTGCAGCAGGCGGAATGAGCCTTTGGCTGTACCCAAATATTAAAGTGCTTCAGAGCGGAAGAATAAATGAAATGGTTAAGCGGGCGGAAACGAATGTATTTTGCCGTATAAAAGAACGCAGGACTGCAAAGAACAGCGCAGGATCAGAAAGAGGAAAGAGATGGACCGGGACGAAAGAGAAGATAAAAAAGCGATATTACAGGAGTCAAGACAGGAACAGGCGGTGGAAGCCTTTCTGAATGGCTGCAACTGCGCGCAGGCCGTATTTTCCACCTATGCGGATCTGTTTGGGATCGACAGGCAGACGGCGATGAATATGACCAATTCCATGGGAGGCGGCATCAGCAGGCTGCGGGAGGTATGCGGCACCGTATCGGCGCTGGCTCTTTTGACAGGGCTTGCGGAGGGGGATGTAGATCCGCAGGATCTGAAGGCGAGAGAAAAGGTCTATCAGAGGACAAGGGAACTGCTGGCGAAATTTGAGGAGGAAAACGGCTCTTTGGTCTGCCGGGAACTGCTTGGAATCTTAGGGCGTGAAAAAGCGGCGCGGCCTTCGGAGAGAACGCCGGAATATTATAAAAAGCGTCCCTGCGCGAAGTTTGTGGCATGTGCGGCGAGGATCGTGGAGGAGGAACTGCTGCAGCTTTCGTAACAGAGAGGCCGAAGGCTGAGCTATTCCATTTTCCATGCGACAAATGAACTATTGCCGGATCATAGTCAGGGAAAGGGCAGGTTGACGGACAGCCTGCAGGCAACAGGCAGGATAGGGCATGCTATTTCACAATGGTCATCGGGTCTTTTTCCGCCTCTGCCAAAATGTTGGTTTTAGATTTATAATAGGTAAAATTCATCGGTTCGCTCCCTGCGATCTGCATATATTCGGAAGGGGTGCAGCCAGCGATCTCTTTAAAGACGCGGTTGAAATTCCGTACATTCTGAAAACCGCAGGAAAAAGCGATCTGTGTCATCGGCGTATCGGAGCGGATAAGGAGTTCCGAAGCCAGAGTGATGCGGATCGTATTTAAATATCGGATAAAACCGGTGCCGGTGAGCTGTTTGAATACTTTGGAGAAATGGCTGGGAGAAAAGTGCATTTTTTCGGCTGCCATTTCCAGTGTGATGTTTTCGGCGGCATGTTCTTCCATATAAGAGAGAAGGTTCTGGAAGTCTTCCAGCATGGCGATCCGGCGGTTTTTCATAACGCCGCCCTGATCTGCGGGCATAACACGCAAAAGCCGGAACCAGAAGTCCTGCAGGCCGGCGCGGACAATATCCTGATAGTAGGCTTCCCTTTCGGACAATTCGGTATCGATAAGCTTTTCCAGCGCCAGCAGGCGCCTTTTTAAACCGGATTTTTCCAGTTCTTCTGCAGTCAGGAAGGGCTTTGCAAAACAATGGTATGTATAGTGGCTGCTGATCAGGCCGGTATCAAAAATGATAAAGTCCAGTATGGAGTCCTTGCTGTAGGAATCGCTGTAGTGGATCTCGCCGGAATCGCAGACCACAAGATCCCCTTCCCGGGCGGTGAAGGCATGGTTTGTCACCTGCATCCGGATGGAACCGCGTTTGATGTAGAGCAGTTCGATCTCGCGGTGCCAGTGGGCTACAAAGCTGATATTTTCGTATGCCCGGTGCCAGACCATCAGGTCGGTAGTGTAGTTTCTTACTTCGTGAAAGGCTTTCATAATATTTTAAAGTGAGGGTGCTGTTGTTGAATGGTGGGAATTATGCATAATTGCCAAAAACAGTACATAATTTTTTGCTCTGTAAGAAATTATAACCTAAACAACAGGGATAGTCCAGAAAAATCACAAAAATTGTCCATATGATAATGTAAATATGTCTACCAATTCCGAAAAAATGTTGTATAATGTAACTTATGAGAAGATGCGGAGCAAAAATGCGAGGCATTTGAGCGAGTATGGCTTCTGTAAACATCACACAAATTCATTATGGAGGGAAATGTATTATGGCAAAAAACAGATATATCGGTGAGTATCCGGTAATCGGCATCAGACCTACGATCGACGGCCGCAGGGGTGCGCTGAAGGTAAGGGAGTCTCTGGAAGAGCAGACAATGAACATGGCGAAATCCGCTGCGAAATTATTTGAGGAAAATCTGAAATATTCCAACGGTGAACCTGTGAAGGTTGTGATCGCCGATACGACCATCGGGCGCGTTGCGGAATCTGCGGCATGCGAAGCGAAATTCAGAAAAGAAGGCGTTGCGATCACCCTGACCGTAACTCCCTGCTGGTGCTACGGTTCCGAGACAATGGATATGAATCCGCAGACCATCAAGGCAGTCTGGGGCTTTAACGGCACGGAGAGGCCTGGTGCTGTTTATCTGGCATCTGTACTGGCTACTCATGCACAGAAGGGCCTTCCCGCTTTCGGTATTTACGGTCATGAAGTGCTGGAAGCCGATGATACATCCATCCCGGCTGACGTGGAAGCGAAGCTTCTGCGGTTTGGACGCGCGGCAGTGGCGGCAGCTTCCATGAGAGATAAATCCTATCTCCAGATCGGTTCCGTTACGATGGGTATCGGCGGTTCCATCATCGATCAGGCATTTATAGAAGAGTATCTCGGCATGCGTGTGGAATCCGTTGACGAGGTGGAGATCCTGCGCAGAATAGATGAACATATTTATAACGAAGACGATTATCAGAAGGCTCTTGCATGGATCAAGGAAAACTGCAAGGAAGGCTGGGACAAGAATCCTGATTTCGTAAGAAGTTCCGATGAGAAGAAGGAAAAAGACTGGGAGTTCATCGCAAAGATGGCGGTGATCATCGAAGATCTGTATCAGGGCAACCCGAACCTGCCGGAAGGCTGTGAAGAGGAGGCAGTAGGCCACAACGCGATCTGCGGCGGTTTTCAGGGACAGAGACAGTGGACGGACCACTGGCCCAACTGTGATTTTCCTGAAGCTATGCTGAATACTTCCTTCGACTGGAACGGCGCAAGAGAGCCCTTCATTCTGGCGACGGAGAACGATGTGCTGAACGGCCTCGGTATGCTGTTTATGAAGCTTCTCACCAACAGGGCGCAGATGTTTGCCGATGTTCGTACCTGCTGGAGCGACACTTCCGTGAAGAGAGTGACAGGTTACGATATCGAAGGCCATGCGAAAGATGCAAACGGCTTTATCCATCTGATCAACTCCGGCGCGTGCTGTCTGGATGCATCCGGCGTCTGCAAGGACGAGAACGGCAACGCTGTTATGAAGGAGTGGTACAATATAACAGAGGAAGACCAGAAAGCCATCATGGATGCAACGGAATGGTGTGCGGCTGACAACGGATATTTCCGCGGCGGCGGTTTCTCATCAAGATTTGAGACAAAGGCTGAGATGCCTGCGACCATGATCCGTCTGAATCTGGTAAAAGGCATTGGCCCCGTACTGCAGATCGCAGAAGGCTGGACCGTGGCTCTGCCGGAAGAAGTTTCCGACACGCTCTGGAAGAGAACGGACTACACATGGCCCTGCACATGGTTCGCTCCGAGAACGGACGGCAGGGAGGGAAGTCCTTTCAAGACCGCTTATGACGTGATGAATAACTGGGGTGCCAACCACGGCGCGATCTCCTATGGCCACATCGGTGCAGACCTGATAACCATGTGTTCCATGCTGAGAATTCCGGTGGCAATGCATAATGTACCGGCAGACGATATCTTCCGTCCGGCCGCATGGGGCGCTTTCGGTATGGATAAAGAGGGTGCGGACTACAGAGCATGCTCCAACTATGGACCTATGTACAAGACAGTAAAATAAAATTGCTGAAGTAAGAAATCCCGGTACAGCAGGTATCATCTGTACCGGGATTTCTGCACTGGTATGTTAAAAGGATACTGCGGAACTGGAAACAGCAGTATCAGATGAAGCGCATAACTCGATTTACAGACGCAGAGCGGCTGTGGATCGAGTTGGGTGAGTATGTGTAGAATATGATACTGCGGAACTGGAATAGGAGGTATTTGATATATGAGTAAAAGAGTACTTGCCTTTGATTTCGGCGCCTCTTCAGGGCGTGCGATCATCGGGGAATATGACGGAGAGAGGATCACATTACAGGAGGTACACAGGTTTTCCAACGATCCGGTCATCATCGGGGATACGATGTACTGGGATACATTGCGCCTGTTTTTTGAGATGAAACAGGGTATGGTGAAGGCGAAACATGCGGGCGGCTTCGAGAGCATCGGCATCGATACCTGGGGCGTGGATTTCGGTATGATCGACAAGGGAGGGCGGCTCCTTGAAAATCCGATTCATTACCGGGATGCCAGAACGGTGGGGCTGATCGAAGAGAGCTTTAAGTTGATCGACAGAGAAAAATTTTACGGCATCACGGGCCTGCAGTTTATGGAATTCAACACGGCGTTCCAGCTGTTATCCCTTGTCAGGGAGAGGCCGGAGGTGTTTGAGAGAACGGATAAGATCCTGCTGACACCGGATCTTCTGGGATATTTCCTGACGGGGGAAAAGCATGCGGAGTTTTCCATCGCATCCACGACCCAGCTGATGGATGCCTATACCGGCAAGTGGTCGAAGGAAGTGCTGGACGCGCTGGGAATCCCCGGACGGATCCTGCCGGAGATCATCCCCTGCGGTACAAAGGCAGGAAAAGTGACGGATGCCATAAAGGAGGAACTGGGACTGGAAGGTGACATTGATGTCATTGCAGTTGCGGGCCATGATACCCAGAGTGCTATGGTCAGCGTGCCGACACAGGAAAAAGACTTTATCTTTATGAGCTGCGGTACCTGGTCTTTATTCGGGACAGAACTGGATAAGCCCCTGATCAACGAAACCTCTTCCAGACTGGATATCACAAACGAGTCCGGCTATGGAGGAAGGATCTCCTTCCTGAAAAATATCATCGGACTGTGGATGATTCAGGAGAGCCGCCGTCAGTGGATCCGGGAGGGAAGGGAATACAGCTTCGGCGAGATGGAAAAGATGGCGCAGGAGGCGGAGCCGCTGAAGTGCTTCGTGGATACGGCGGCGCCGGAATTTAACCCTGCCGGCAATATCCCGAGAAGAATCCGGGAATACTGCGAAAAAACAGGCCAGTATGTGCCGCAGAGCGACGGTGAGATCGTGCGTTGCATCAACCAGAGCCTTGCCATGAAGTACAGAAACACGATCGATCAGATCAAGGCCTGCACCGGAAAGGAATATCCTGTGATCTACATGCTGGGCGGCGGTATCCAGAGCCACATGCTCTGTCAGCTCACAGCCAGCGCCTGCCACCGCGAAGTATCCGCAGGCCCCATCGAAGCCACGGTATACGGCAACATTGCACTTCAGCTTATGGCAACCGGTGAGATCAAAGATATTAACGAGGCACGCCGCGTCATCGCCGCTTCCGAGCCCATCGCGCATTATGCGCCGCAGGATGGGGAAGTGTGGGAGGAAGCATACAAAACCTATCTGAAGGTGACCGGACAGGAAGCATAATATGTACAAAGTAATCCTTGTAGACGACGAATATTTAACCCGTGATGCCATCAGCAAAAACACCCCCTGGGAGGAGGCCGGTTTTATGCTGGCGGGCACCGCGGAAAACGGAAAGGCGGCGATAGCCCTGATCGAAGAGACAAAGCCGGATCTGATCCTGACGGATATCTGTATGCCGGTGCTGGACGGGATCGGGCTTGCTGCCTATGTCCATGAACATCATCCGGAGATGATGGTGGTCATCATCAGCGGTTATGATGATTTTGACTATGCGAAACAGGCTATGTCCTATGAGGTGGCGGATTATATATTGAAGCCCATTACTTCCGTGGAACTGGTGGAGGAACTGGATAAAATACGCAAAAAACTGGAAGCCTCAAGCCAAAAGCGGGGACAGCTTGAAAAGATACAGCAGGAGTTCAGGAAAAACATGCCGATCCTGCGCAGCCATTTTCTCAGCAGGCTTCTGGAGGGGAGTTTCCCGCCGGGAGATATCGCATCCCGCATGGAGTATTTCGGGCTTTTCGCAAAAGGAGCCTTTCAGGCGGTGACGATGATCGAACTGGAGGATACTTCCGCTTTTCTAAAACTCTATCCGGAGACGACCCGGGAACTTCTGGAGTTTTCCGTCGCCAATATCAGCGAGGAACTGATACAGGAGAACCCACATGTGATCTTCTTTCAGAATACGGAAAACCGGAGCATCTGCATTCTGGCGGAGGATTCCGAGGAGGCGCTGCAGGAAGAGATCGAGAAGGTATGCGGCAATATCGTGGAAGCGATGTGGCGTTTTATGAAGATCAAAGTCTGCATACTGGTGGGACAGACCGTCTCAGGCCCTGAAAAGTGGGCGGCAAGTTATGCGGGGGCGCTTCGGGCGAGGGAAAACAGATTTCTGCTGGAGGAACGTGTTTTTGTCTATGAAAAAGACTTTTCGGGCAGACAGGGAAACGGCTATCTGCGTACTTCGTTCTGGGTGGACAAGCTTGTGCTTTCTATTAAATTAAACCAAAATGCGGAACTGAAGGAGAAAACCTCTTTGATGTTTCGGGAGTTCAGGGATTCCGGCTGCGAGCGGAAAAAACTTCTTCTGCATATCCAGAATATCGTATTGACCATATTGATCAATCTGGAGGATAATGAGGTGGATATCAGCAAGGAGACGGAAGAGGCGGATTTTATCAACCACTTGCCGGAATACAGGCATATTGCCGATGTGGAGATCTGTTTTCTGGAATTCTGCAATAAACTGTCTGCCGATATCGCGGGAAAACGGGAGAGTTCCAATCAGAAACAGGCGGTGCTCGCCCTGGATTATATGGAAAAAAATTACAATAATGTAAATCTGTCGCTGGGCAGCGTGTGCAGTTATCTCTGCGTCAGCACCAGTTATTTCAGCACGATCTTTAAAAGTGCCACGGGGGAGACTTTTGTGGAGGCGCTGACCAGAATACGGATGGAAAAGGCAAAGGGACTCCTGGAAACTTCCAATATGAAGAGCTATGAGGTGGCGCTGGCGGTAGGATACAATGATCCCCACTATTTCAGTTCCATCTTCAAAAAACATACGGGCATGACGCCTACGGAATATGCAAAGCAGTTAAGAAACTGAAGCTGTGCGCGTTGTGATGATTACATGGCAACGGCTCCATCAATCCGTCTAACGCCGTTTCAACTGAAGCCGTGTGCACATTATGATGATTACGCCCCGCTCTTTCGGCGGGGGTGTTTGGGAAGATAGGTATGGCAAGACAAAACAGCAGTTACGCGAAAAGCCTGCAGGGAAAGATCAATATTTCCCTTTTGTTTATTGTGGCGACGGCGGTGGTCAGCTTTATGATCATTTCCATCACACAGAGCAGGATCGCTGTGCGGAATACGGCAATTGAATATACATCCCAGTTGATCGACATGATGAACGAGAGCATTGACTCCTATATCACCAGTATGGAGAGCATTGCCCAGATCGTGGTGGAAAATTCCGATGTGAGAAGCTACCTGTTTACGGAGACGGGGGATGAGCGCCTGAGAGCGGAATACGGCGAGAGGGCGGCGGAACTGTTTCAGACGCTGACGGATACCGGGAGCGATATCTGCAATATCGGCATTATCGGTGAAAACGGCCGTTATCTGATCAACGATACCGCCACGAAAATCAATCCCTATGCGGGATACGAAAATACGGACTGGTATCAGGAAGCTCTGCTGGGGGAGGAAGTAATCACTTCTTCCCATGTCCAGAATGTAGTGAGCGACGAGTTTCCCTGGGTAGTCACACTCAGCAGGGAGATTCCGGGGAGGGGAGACGGCGAGGCCGCGGTTCTGTTTGTGGATCTGAATTTCAGTTCGATCAGCCGCCTTTGTGAAAAGACAAATCTCGGGGCAAAGGGCTATGTATTTATTATGGACGATTCCGGAAATCTGATCTATCATCCGAAGCAGAGGCTGATCTACAGCGGGCTGCTGGAGGAAGAGTTCACGCCGGATATGCTGCAGAACGGGGATGTGGTCTTTTCCGGGGACGGGCAGAAGCTTTATACGGTCTCGAAATCGGAGATAACGGGCTGGACGATGGTCGGCGTTACTTATCTGGATGAGATGATGTCGAGAACAGGCAGGCTGCGGAATCTGTTTTATCTGATGGCGGTCGTGCTGGTAGGGGTGGCGCTGACAATGTCTGTTTTTCTGACAGATATGGTGACAAAGCCGCTCCGCAAGCTGCGGGAGACAATGAAGGTGGTGGAGGGCGGAAATTTTGAGGTGGAGATTGAAGAACCCGATACCGGGGATGAGATATCCGATCTGTTCCGTTCCTTCCGGAACATGATCTTGAAGATCCGTGAACTGATCGAGCAGAATACGGCGGAACAGCGGGAGAAGAGAAAGAGCGAACTAAATGCCCTGCAGGCGCAGATCAACCCCCATTTTTTGTATAATACGCTGGATTCCATTATCTGGATGGCGGAGGGCGGCAATATCAGGGATGTGGTGCTGATGACATCCTCTCTGGCAAAGCTGCTGCGGAAGAGCATCAGCAACAAAAACGAAATGGTCACGCTGGAGGAGGAGATAGAATATACCAGAAGTTACCTGACCATCCAGAAGATGCGGTATGTAGATAAACTGGAATACGAGATAGATGTGGAACCTGTGGTGCTGCAGATGGAGATCGTAAAGCTGATCATCCAGCCCATTGTGGAAAACGCGATCTATCACGGCATTAAATATAAGGAAGGGAAAGGGCTTATCCGGATAACGGGAGGGTTTCAGGATGACCGGATCGTATTGCGGGTGAGCGATAACGGCGTGGGTATGACGAAGGAGGCGCTGTCCCATGTATTTGACGAAAGGGTGACGGATACCCGGAAAAACGGCGTGGGTGTTTTGAATGTACATCGCAGGATCCGGTTGTATTACGGTGGAGAGTACGGGCTGTCCTTTGAGAGTGAGGAAGGGAAAGGGACGTGCGTCAGTATCCATCTGCCATTGCCGGAGATGGAAAGAGAGTGGATAAAACGGAAAACGGAGTCTGGAGGAGAATAGGAAAGCCTGCAGGCGCGGGGAGTCGGTATGCTTGAGAGAAACAATCACAAATATATTCTGGTTTTGATCGTGATCGTAACAATACTGGCGGCGATCGGTGTATTTTATTATTCCAGCGGGGAAAGCGAGGAGGGGAGCAGCGAACTTTTAGTGCGGATCGTGCTGATCCCCAAAGGACTCAACGACTCCAATACATTCTGGAGCGATGTGATCGAGGGGGCGGAGATGGCGGCATCGGAGAGGAATGTGGAGTTGACCGTTCTTGCGCCTTCCTTTGAGACGGAGGTGGAGGTGCAGAATAAAATGATCGAGGAAGCCATAGAGATGCGGCCGGATGCCATCGTACTGGCGCCGAGCGATTACGTAAAAACGCTGCCCTATGCAAGAAAGGTGGAGGAGACGGGGATCAAGCTTGTTATTCTGGACTCGGTCATGGCGGAAGAGGCGGGGTGCTGCGTGGTGGCAACGGATAATCTGAAGGCCGGTTACCGGATGGGGGAATATATGAAGCCCTATTTGAATGAAGACAGTGTGATCGGCATCATGGAACATATCAAGGGTGTATCCACCGCCGTGGAACGGGAGCAGGGGCTTCTGGAGGCGCTCGGCACATACGGGGATCAGATCGTGGATGTGCGTTATTGTGATTCCAGCAACGATAAATCCTACGAAGAGACGAAAGCAATGCTGACGGAGAATCCTGACATCAATGTCATATTTTGCCTGAACGAAGATTCTGCTTCCGGCGCGGCGAGAGCGGTCCATGACATGGGGCTGGGCGGCAAGGTGGCTATGGTGGGGTTCGACAGTTCGCTGGAGGAGATCCAGTTTCTGGAAAGCGGTGTATTTAACGCGATCGTGGTGCAAAGGCCCCTGAATATGGGATATCTGGGCCTGTCAATGGCTTATCAGGCAGCCAGAAGCCAGGAAGTGCCAAGAACGGTTGAGTCGGGTTCTGTTCTGATCACAAAGGAGACGATCTACACGACGGAAAACCAAAAACTCCTGTTTCCGTTCCGGGAAAATGATAAGGAATAATTTCACCCTTTTTCAGAAAATATTCTATTTAAAAGGAAAGAGATTTCTCCTATACTTAAAGGCAGTGGGCAGCATATGCTTTCGCTGCCCTTTGTTTTTTCGGAAAAAGCTGTTGAAACCTGTTTTATGGCAGGGGGAATGCAAAAAGAAGGTAAGGTGATGATGTGGGTGAAGTGATATTGACGATGAAGGGCATCGATAAGTCCTTTCCGGGGGTCCATGCATTGGACCATGTGGACCTGGAGGTAAGGAAGGGCGAGGTGCATGCGCTGATGGGAGAGAACGGCGCCGGGAAGTCAACGCTGATGAAGGTGCTGACAGGCATCTACTCAAAGGATTCCGGGACCATAACCTATGAGGGGAGGGAGATCGAGTTCACGAACCCCCGCGAGGCGCAGGACGCAGGCATCGTGATCGTGCACCAGGAGCTGAACATGATGGGGCATTTGACGGTGGCGCAGAACATCTTTATCGGCAGGGAGCCGATGAAGGGAGCGCTGATCGACGACGCGAAGATGAACGAGGAGGCGAAGAGGCTCTTTGAGATGCTGAGCATCGATATAGACCCGACGGAGAAGATGAGCCGCCTGACGGTCGGCAAGCAGCAGATGTGCGAGATTGCGAAGGCCATCTCCCACGACGCGAAGGTGATCGTGTTCGACGAGCCTTCGGCGGCGCTGACGGAGGCGGAGATCGAGGAACTGTTCAAGATCATCCGCGACCTGCGGGCGAAGGATATGGGGATCGTATACATCTCCCACAGGATGGATGAGATCAAGGTCATCACGGACAGGGTGACGGTGATGCGTGACGGCGGGTATGTGGGAACGCTGATCACGGCGGAATGTACAAAGGACGACATTATCAACATGATGGTGGGTCGTGTAATCTATGAAGATCCGAAGACAGAGAGCACGGTAAAGCCCGGGGCGCCGGTGGTCCTGAAGGTGGAACACTTAAACGCAGGGAAGATGGTGCAGGATGTTAGTTTCGAGTTACATAAAGGGGAGATCCTTGGCTTCTCCGGCCTGATGGGGGCTGGCCGGACCGAGACAGCCAGGGCACTGTTCGGGGCGGACCCGAAAGAAGGCGGAGACATCTATGTAAACGGTGAAAAGGTAGAGATCAGGACACCGATGGATGCGGTAAAACACGGTATCGGGTACCTGTCGGAGGACAGGAAGCGCTTCGGTATCGTGACCGCCAAGACAGTGGCGGAGAACACGACGATGGCGTGCTTAGAGGATTATATGAAGGGCATCTTCATCGACAGCAGGCGCGAGAACGAGGTGGCGCAGAAGTACGTGGAGGACTTAAAGACGAAAACCCCCGGCGTGGACCAGCTTGTGGTGAACTTATCAGGCGGGAACCAGCAGAAAGTGGTCATAGCGAAATGGCTTGCAAGGAACTGTGATATCCTGATCTTCGACGAGCCGACGAGGGGTATTGACGTGGGCGCGAAGAGCGAGATCTATCACCTGATGAATGAACTGGTGGCAGAAGGAAAGTCGATCATCATGATTTCCTCTGAAATGACAGAAATACTGAGAATGAGTGACCGTATCGTGGTGATGTGCGAAGGGAAGAAGACAGGCGAGATCGACATAGCCGAGGCGACCCAGGAGAACATCATGCATGCGGCAACACTGAGAAAATAAATGATCCGTTTACGGAACTATAAATAGGAGGAATATAAAAGTGGACAAAATCAAAAACAATGCATTAGTCAAAAAAATCGGGTTTAACAGATTGGTGCTTTGCTGTGTGCTTATTTTAATGTACATAGTCTTCACCATTTTAAGCCCCACCTTCCTGAGTTATAACAGAATACTGAGCGCGCTCAACTATTCTTATTTCCTGGGATTTCTTGCAATCGGCGTTACATTTGTCATCGCGACCGGCGGTATCGATTTTTCGATCGGCCCCGTGATGTTCGCGGCGGCCCTGATAGCGGGACAGCTTCTGACAAAGGCGGGATGGCCGCTGCCGCTGTGTCTGCTGGTAAGCATACTGGTAGGGGTGATCTTTGGTGTGATCAACGGTTATCTGGTTGCCTACTGCGGTCTGCCTTCCTTTATTACATCCATGGCCTCCATGCAGATGGCAAAGGGTGTGGGCTCCGTATTTACAAAGACACAGTCCATCAGCTGGCCCCAGTCCTCGGAAGCGGGCGGATGGTACCGTAATCTGGTAAGATTCAGAACCGGAGGCGGCGTGCAGATCCCTACGGGACTTATTATTCTGGTCATCGCCATGATCGTATTTTCCATTATCCTGACAAGGACAAAGGCGGGACGTTATATTCTCTGTCTCGGTTCCAATAAAGAAGCGGTGAGGCTTTCCGGTGTTAATGTAAAAAAATGGGAAATGCTGGCATTTGTGGTCTGCGGTATGTGCGCAGGCATTGCGGCAATCTTCTATGTTGGCGCTTATACAACGATTCAGCCCGGTCTGGGCGATACTTTCAATAATGATGCGATCGCAAGCTGCGTTATGGGCGGTACGTCCATGTCCGGCGGCCTTGCTTCCATCGGCGGTTCCTTTATCGGTGTTATGATCATTTCCTTACTGCAGGAAGGTATTCTTGCGATGGGATTCCAGAAAGACTGGCAGTATGTGATAACCGGCATTATCGTGCTGGTTGCCGTAACCGCTGATATCCGCAGCAGAAGAAGAAAGAATTAGGAGGTGGACTTATGGGTGAAGTGATATTGACGATGAAGGGCATCGATAAGTCCTTTCCGGGGGTCCA
>OFFZ01000478.1_pt1 | contig 24315 bp, 18 predicted proteins | sample 1521631 | NCBI WGS metagenome assembly OFFZ01 (sample SAMEA3504102, study PRJEB24116) | mouse gut metagenome | biome: mouse gut; feature: mouse-associated habitat; material: faeces | place: Denmark | collected 2011 | reverse complement strand
TCTTAACTCATCCGCAAGAGTCTGTCAACACATTTTTTGAACTTTTTATTCTTTTCTGTGTTATGACTTGTTGATTTATCCAAATCACTTGCGGTCACTTATAATACCATTCCCCTCACACTTACGCAAGAGAAGTTTTCTTATCAGCCCTTTTTCTTCAATCGGAGAATGATTCTCTTTTTCCAAATCCCCGGGTTTTACGGCAATCAGAATGAACTCCATCTCAGCAGCCCGGATATAAAGCTTACGCACTATCCAATAAGAAAACCGGTTGAGGATGTTCAACCGGCTAACTGTATGTTACTTGAGATCTTCGATGACAACATCATACGGAACAGGAACCTTATCGATGTGCACCGTATCTCCTGCCTTGTGATCCATGATGGCTTTTGCCACCGGAGATTCATTGGAAATCTTGTTTTCAAAGGGATCGGCTTCGATGGTACCTACGATCGTATACGTATTCACCGACCCATCCGAAAGGTCCTTCAGAGTCACTTCGGAGCCAATGTGAACCACTGCATTTTTTCTTACCTGAGATTCGTCAATGATCTCGGCTTTTTTCAGGAGAGCCTCCAGTTCCCGGATACGGGCTTCGACCTGAGCCTGATGATCACGTGCTGCATCATAGTCTGCGTTTTCCGACAAGTCACCCTGTGCCCGGGCTTCCTGCAGCTCAACGATTACTTCCTGTCTCACGACATGGATCAGATTTTCCAGCTCCCGCTCTAAATCATTATATCCTTCCTGGGTAACATAAAATTTTTCATTGCTGGCCATGAATGGTTCCTCCTTATTCAATCACAAGACCGAGCTCGCGCATCAGCTGCTCGTGTTCCTCAAACGTTTTTGCATAATACACCTGTCCCGGATTTGACTTTACGTTGTGAATATCTGCTACAAAGAACAGATACCCGCTTTCCTCGGGGTGCAGGACAGCCTCAATTGCTTCTCTGCCAGGATTCAGAATCGGTCCTGGCGGGAGTCCCTGGATCAGATATGTATTATACGGAGATTCAATGTCATATTGCGTTTCACAAGCCGTGGGATCCGAAAACTGATCATACAAAGCATAGCAGACAGTCACACTAGACTGCAGCATCATTCCCTGATTGAGCCTGTTTTCAAACACTCCGGCAATTTTCGCCATATCTTCTTTTGATCCGGATTCAAATTGAACAATGCTTGCGAGCGTCACGATTTCTTCCACGCTCTTGCCGGATGCTTCAAATCCGGTTCTGTTCTCCTCCCAGACTTTCTGAAACTGCGTCAGGAATGTTCTGGTGATCTGATCAATGGAGCTGTCCGGTGAAAACTGATAGGTATCCGGAAACAGATACCCCTCCAGTTTTACCCGAAGATCCGGATTGTCAAGAGATGCAGTGTTCAGAAACGGATACTCCGAGGCAAGCGTTTCAATATACGCCTGATCATTCCATGCATCCAGAAACTGCTGGGCTGTATACGGAAACTGTTCGGACAGTCGCGCAGCAATTTCCTTTGCCCACCAGCCTTCCGGAATCGTTACCGACACATGGCTGGCTCTGGCCTGTTCAGGGTCATCCAGACGTTGCAGGATTTCGTCAGTCGTCATATCCGAATTGAAGCTGTATGTCCCGGCATACCAGGAGGGCTGCCCGGCAATCTTTGTATACAGTCCCAGAACCCTTGCGTTTCTGATGATGCCCTCACTCTGCAGGGACCCAAAAACGGCATCCAGAGATTCTCCGTCCTTCACCTCGATCTCTGCTTCCCGTGAGCCTCCTGCAGGCTGCAGTTCATACCAGAACCAGCCACCGGCACAGGCCATCAGAACAACCACCAGCAGCAGTACAACCCGTCCCCAATGGATCCGTTTTCTTCTGCGGGGACGCTTAGCCGGCATTCTCCTCGTCCTCGGCAAACGTGTTGATGACTTCTTCCACCATCTCCCATTCTTCATCGCTTTCTATAGGCATCAGGTTTCCTTCTTCATCATAGCGGGAGGCAAATACCTCACCATCCACCGCACCTTCGCGCTGGAATACCACATACTGTGTTCCCAGGTCCTGGCTGTCAAACGTGAACAGAATCGTCATTTTCTGTTCATTTCCATTTTCATCTGTGACATACAGGCAGTTCGAGTCCAACATAAAATCATTCCTTTCCAGACTTTGCATTTTCTGCAAACAGTCCTGTAATTCAAATTATCGCACACATAACCCTGTCACTCAATCCAGGGTACACCCTGTGTCATCACTTCACGATATCTCCGGTCGCAAACGGAGCCACTGACAGTCAACAGCAAAAACGGAGACTAGAAGCCTCCGTTCTGACGATCGAGATAGCTTTGCAGAATCTGCACTGCCGCCATCTGATCAATGACTTTTTTCCGTTTTTTCCGGGATACATTGCCCTGGATCAGGATCCGTTCGGCACTGACAGTGGTCAGACGCTCATCCCAAAGATGCACGGTTATATCATGTTCCTCCAGCATCTTGGCAAATTTCTGCGAAATCTGTCCACGGACACCAATATCACCGTTCATATGCTTCGGCAGCCCCAGAACCACTGTTTTGACCTTATGTTCCTCCAGTATCTTCAGCACTTCAGCCAGACACTGTTTATAGTTGTCTGCCGGAAAGCGAACTGTCGTCAGCGATCTTGCGATCATTCCCAGCGGATCACTGATGGCCACTCCGCAGGTCACACTTCCAAGATCAAGCCCTATCAACCGTTCCACTGCTTATTTCTCCAGATAGGCCCGGACAAGTTCCTCAATGATCTCGTACCGTTCAATACGCTGGATCAGATTTCGCGCATTTCGGTGTGACGAAATATACGCCGGATCATTGCTGATAAGGTATCCGGCAATCTGGTTTACAGAGTTGTAGCCCCGTTCCTCCAGTGCCTCGCTGACTTCACGCAGAACCGCCTTGATGTTTTCCCGACGAATTTCCTCTGTGGTGAATGTCATTGTTTCAGTGATATCGCGCATGATGAGACCTCCTGACCTGTATGTTTATTTTATCTTCTGCTTTTGGGAAAATAAAGGGATTTACTGCTGACAACAGGATATCCTCCTGTCGACCACAGCCAGGCGGACAAGCTTCATTGCTGTCCTCTGTAAACGCCCCTCTCCAGCTTCTGATCCCGGCTGTCAGCGAATCATGGAAGCCACTGTTTCAAAGGCTTCATCGAGTTTCGCGGCATCCCGGCCTCCGGCCTGAGCCAGATCGGCTTTGCCCCCGCCTTTTCCGCCTGTCACTTCCGCAGCCGCCCTGACCAGCTGACCTGCATTGTTCCCGGCTTTCACAGCTGCATCCCCGACGCCTGCAGCAAAGACCAGCTTTCCGCCTGCATCGGCAGCCAGGAAAACCACCATGTCCGAATCCTTCTTCTTCAGCATAGCTGCGAGGTTTTTCATTTCACGGCCATCCATGCCTTCCACCTTCCGAATCAGCACAGGACGCCCTGCGATTTCTTTGGCCGAAGAAAGCCACTGATCGCTCTTGAGCTGGAATATCTGGTTTTTCAGATCGCTGACCTCATTGTTCAGGTCATGGATCTGTGTATACGCAGCAGCCACTTTGTCATCAATCTTCTTCAAAGACTTCTGGCGTGCACTGGCAGCGATGTTGTTCAGCATCCGGTCTTCACCCGCAAATTCTTCATATGCCGCAAATCCGGTCTTTGCCGTGAGGCGACGGGCATCCGAACCGATGGATTCCTCGGAGACAATCTTCAGAACTCCGATTTCCCCTGTGTTGTTTACATGACAACCTGCACAGAATTCCTTTGAGACATCGCCCATGGTGACCACCCGCACCTTGTCACCGTATTTTTCATTGAACAGCGCGGTGGCACCGGACTTCTTTGCATCTTCGATATCCATGATTTCCTTCGATACCGGATAACGGTCCGCAATGTATTCATTCACGATCCGTTCCACTTCACGCAGCTGTTCCGACGTCGGCTTTTCGAAATGTGAGAAATCAAACCGCAGGTAATCCGGGCCCACAAAACTGCCGGCCTGGTGAATGTGTTCACCCAGCACTTTTTTCAGAGCAGACTGCATCAGATGAGTGGCGGAGTGGTTGGCTGTGGTTTTGAGCCTTCTCGCTGCATCCACAGCCTGCATCAAGTCGTCACCGGTTTCCAGAATCCCATCCTTCAGCTTCACCGTCAGGACATGCTGACCGTTGCGGATCTTCGTGACATCTGTGACCTCAGCTTCCATCTCCTCGTTGAACAGCCGGCCGGAATCAGCCACCTGACCGCCGCTGGTGGCATAGAAGCAGCACTTGTCCAGGACAACCTGGCCTTCGTCCTCCAGGGAATCCACCAGTCTGCCCTCCCGGAACAAACCGACGACCTTCGCCGGAAATTCCAGGATATCGTATCCGATGAACTCACTGGGCTGTTCGAACTTCATCAGATCTTCGTGCTGTGTCGCAAAAGATTCCTCTGTATTGCGTGCATTCCTGGCTCTTTCCTTCTGCTGCTGCATCTGGGCATCAAATTCCGCGCGGTCAACCGTCAGGCCGTTTTCATCCGCTATCTCAGCCGTAAGTTCGTAGGGGAATCCATATGTGTCATAGAGACGGAACACGATTTCGCCTGGAAGCCGGCCAGTTCCGGCAGCTTCCTTCATTGCGTCATCCAGGAGACTCTGCCCGGTCTCCAGGGTCCTGCGGAAAGACTGTTCTTCCTTCAGGATCCTCCGCTGTGTCTGTTCTGTGTGCTCAGCGAGGTAGGGATAGAAATCCTCCATCACAGAATTCACGACCGGAACCAGCTTATACAGGAAAGGTTCGTTCATTCCCAGCTTCAGTCCGAACCGTGCTGCTCTGCGAAGGACACGGCGGAGCACATATCCTCGGCCGGAGTTGGAGAATGACGCGCCATCAGCAAGTGCAAATGTCAATGTCCGGATATGATCCGCAATGACACGGTATGCCATTTTGCTGTCGCCTTCATAAGGCACCCCTGTGAGTTCTTCCGCCGCATGAATGATTGGTAGAAACAGATCTGTATCGAAGTTCGTCTCGCCATCCTGGATCAGCGCCACCAGACGTTCCAGTCCCATGCCTGTATCAATGTTCTTCTGCGGCAGTTCACGGTATTCTTTCCGATCGAGTTCGGGATCGCAGTCAAACTGTGAGAAAACAACATTCCAGACCTCGATGTAGCGGTCGTTTTCCAGTTCCTCGAAAAACAGACGTTCTCCCAGCCCCTCAGGATCATACTTCGGGCCGCGGTCAAAGAAAATCTCACTGTCCGGTCCACCCGGGCCTTTTCCGATTTCCCAGAAATTTTCATCCGTTTTCAGGATGTGGGAAGGATCGACACCGCAGACCTCCGTCCAGATCCGGTAGGCGTCGTCATCATCGGTATATACAGACACATACAGCCGGTCTTTGTCGATGCCCATCCAGTCCTGGCTTGTCAGGAACTCCCAGGCGAAAGGAATCGCTTCCTCTTTGAAATAATCGCCGATGGAGAAATTGCCGAGCATTTCAAAAAAAGTATGATGCCGGGCAGTCTTGCCCACGTTTTCTATGTCGTTGGTCCGGATACTTTTCTGCGCATTGGCAATCCGGTTGCTGGCGGGCTTCTCGGAACCATCAAAATATTTTTTCAGAGCCGCAACACCTGCGTTGATCCACAACAGTGTCGGATCATTGTCAGGGACCAGCGAAGCCCCTGGTTCTATCATGTGACCTTTGGATGCAAAATAATCCAGGAACATTTGACGGACCTGATTTCCGGTGAGTTGTTTCATGTCTACCTCCTGTCTGAAAAAGAGAAAGCTGTAGCAGGCTGTCCGGGCTGAATCAAGCAGGGTGTCTGTTTTGACGAGGCTGTGACTCTGCATGAGCCCATTTGCCAGAACTCTGACACTTTCCGGGAAAAGAAAAAGACGTCCTGTTGTCCAGGAACGTCTTGAAACGCGGTACCATCCCGGTTCACCCCTTTTCAGGGATGCACTCGATTGCCCATAACGCTGGCAGCGGCCGGCTCCCAAGCAGCCTTCGGGATGCTGCAGCCGAAGCTTTCACCTGCCGCTTCGTCTCTGTGCCTGCCTGCAATCCGTACTCCTCTTTTTCATCGCCGTATAGAGGGATGGTACCATGCCGGTACCCCGGATGCAACCCTGCGGTGACCGCGGGTTAATGGATGCTGTTGAATGTGCCGCAGCCGGGGACAGCCCGGGTGACGGTCTGTTCAGAATCGGCTCCTGTTCCCTGAAATTCTCAGCTGTTTTCCAGGTTCCGGGAATCATCGGAATCAGATTCCAGTGGCTGCAGGGAAATGTATTCCCAAAGACGTTCTTTCAATGTCGTCATCCGGTGATTTCTCGTTTTCTGCCGGACTTTGCTTCGAAAGACACCCGGATCCCCAAGAAGAATGAGTTCTTTTTTCGCCCGCGAGATGGCTGTATACAGCAGTTTTTTGCTCAGCATGGCCTGATTCCTGCAGGAAGTGATGCAGTAGACTTTGTCATATTCCGAGCCCTGTGCCTTGTGAACGGATACACACCAGGCATGGGAGAGGTAATAAAGAAAGTCATTGCTGAAATCCACCTCCGTCTCCCCGAAATCAACGGTTATGGTCCGGGTTCGGGAATCGATGCCGGATATCACACCCATATCTCCATTGAAGACATCTTCATCGGGCATGTTCTTCAAAAGCATGACTTTGTCATTCTTTCGAAATGTCACAGGACCTGCCGTCAGCTCCGGGCACCCGGCACGCGGGGGATTGAATACGTTCTGCAGGGCTTCGTTGACTGCCTCGATTCCGGCTGCCCCTTTATACATGGGAGCCAGGACCTGGAACCGGTCCGGATCCATCTCCGGATCAACATCCTCCAGAATCGCATCCAGGATCCGCTCTTCGGGAAGATCCAGGTAAGTGACTCCATCTTCCCAGGTGCAGGTCTCTTCATCCCGGATCTCCCTGGCCAGGGTGATGATTCCCGACCCCTCCGACTGCCGCCAGATCCGTTCGAGATGCACAGCCGGGATCCGCCCCGAATCAATCAGGTCCTGGAACACTCTGCCGGGACCAACACTTTCGAGCTGGTCCTCATCGCCGATCAGCAGCAGCCGGCAGTCATCGGGCAGTGCCAGGATCAGGCTGGCAAACAGATGTGTATCTATCATGGAGGATTCATCAATGATCAGGATCTGGCACTCCAGCAGATCGGACGGTCCTTTCGCAAATGTATTCTCTTCCAGGTTCCATCTGAGGAGTGAATGGATGGTCCGGGCATCGTTGTCGGACAATGCTGCTAGCCGTTTTGCAGCGCGACCCGTCGGGGCCGCCAGCTGAATGACCATATCGGGATACAGGGACCGGGCAATGGACAGGATTGCCCGGACCACAGTTGTCTTTCCGGTTCCTGGACCGCCATTGAGGACCAGCACGGAGCGGGAAAAGAATTCACGAATTGCGTCTTTCTGCCGGACATCGTATTCGATTCCAAGTGAAAACTCTGTCTGCCGGATGCGTGTTTCCAGGTCTTTGCTGTCCGGCGGATCCACGTCAAACATGTGATTGGCAATGCCCCGCGCAATTTCCTTTTCCTCGCTGCATAAACCGAAGGGATAAATCCGGCCATTTTCCAGTTCCAGAGCGCCTGCTGTTTCGAGGCGTGCAAGGGCGGCTTCGAATATCTCAGGCTCCAGTCCCTGGACACTGTCCCACATGCGCGCCATGGAGAGCCAGGTGCTTCCGGTTTTCATGGACAACTCTCTTGCATTGCGGAACAGAAGACCATCCAGGCGCCGCAAGTCATCTTCCCTGAGATTCAGGGCATCCGCAAGTTTGAGAGCGGACTGATACCCGAATCCGTTCACTTCATATAGCGGCCGGAATGGATTCTCATCCAGGACCTTCAGGACATCCTGATAATGATCCTGCAGCAGCGCGATCTGTCTGGGTGCGACTCCCCATTCCAGAAGTTTTATATACGTTTCACTGTCCCCTGCGTAGTCACGCAGTCCCTGGACCAGGATTTCCTGCCTTGCTTTACTGAGACTGGGGACCCTTTGCAGGATCGAGGCATCTCGCCGGATCATTTCCAGGCAGTCTTCACCGAGTGTATCCACCACTATCCTTGCAGTCGCGGTTCCGATTCCCGGAAAGGCTTTCCCGGCCAGAAACCGGATAATGGCTTCGGATTCATCCGGAAGTTTTCTCCGTCCCGTCAGGATCCTGAACTGCCGCCCGAATCTTGGGTGATGAACTTCTTCCCCCGTCAGTTCATATACCTGTTCCTCCTCCGGATCCGCAAGCCGCCCTGCACCTGTGAACGAATGACGGTCTGATTCATCATAGAAAGAGGCAACTACGTATGAATTGGTTTCATTCTGGAAAATGATATGTTCAAGGCGGCCAGTTCGGGTTTCTTCAGGCATGTGTTTCCTCTGGTTCCGGGCTGTTTCCGTTCGGGTCCGGATATCCGGACGCATCAGACCGGTTCAAAGCTGAAGCAATGGTTTGCTGCACAGACCGGCCATTCCAGAATACTTCTTCAATGGTCCCTCCTCCCAGACACCGGTCACCGTCGTAGAATACTGCCTCCTGTCCGGCTGTCACAGACCGTATCCCCTGGGGATACTTCACCAGAGCCGTTGTTTTGTCCAGACACGTCACCTGAACCTCCTGGTCCGGCTGTCTGTATCGGAACTTCGCTGTCAGTTTTTCCGGAATATTCCAGTCATCTGGCACGATCCAGTTGATATCTTCCACAAGGCAGGCATCTGAAAGGAGCCAGTCCTGATGATCGACATGACAGACATACAGCTCGTTTCGGCTGACATCCTTGCCAGCAACAAACCAGGGACCTTTGTGTGCGGTGATATTCAGTCCCTTGCGCTGACCCACTGTGTAATACAGCACCCCCTGGTGTTCTCCCAGTACGTTTCCGCTGTCGATATCCACAATTGGTCCCGGCTTCATGGGAAGATAATTCGAGAGAAACAGCCGGAAATTCCGCTCGCCGATGAAGCAGATCCCGGTGCTGTCTTTCTTGGAAGCTACGGATTCAAGCCTCAGCGCTTCTGCGATCCGGCGCACCTCCGGTTTGGTCAGACCGCCTATGGGAAACAGCGTTCTGGCGATTTTGTTCTCAGGGACCTGGCAGAGGAAATAGGTCTGGTCCTTGTTCCGGTCCTGGGCCCGGGTCAGCCAGACGAAGCCATCCTCCTGTCTGTTGTTGGCATAGTGGCCTGTGGCCACTGCCTCGAATCCCTGGCTCGTGGCAAAGTCAAAGAAAGAGTCAAACTTGATGTATTTGTTGCAGAGTATATCCGGATTCGGCGTCCGGCCTCTTTCATACTCCTTCAGGAATGTCTGAAACACATGATCCCAGTATTCCTGAATGAAATCAGCCCGCAGCAGTTTCAGCCCAAGATGATCGGCTACAGCCCGGGCATCATTGTAATCCTGCTCCTGGGGGCAGATGTCGTTTGTGAGGTCAGGATTTCCCTCTATGTCGGCATTGGTCAGGGAATCCCAGTTGCGCATGAAACAGCAGGTGACGTCATGTCCTTCCTGCATCAGTTTCCAGGCCGCAACCGCGGAATCCACTCCTCCCGAGAGTCCCACAAGCACTTTCATATCTGTTCCTCCGTTCCATCACTGTTTCTGCAGTGCCAGACATCCGTCAGCAGTCTCTTCCAGCCATCCCGCCGCCATTCCCCGGGTTTGCGAATCCACCCTGCTCAATGCCAGACTGGCCGCCGCTTCCCAAGCCGGTTCTGAAAGTCCGGACAATCCGGCATTTCTCAGGATACAGGGGGATCGGCCATCAAGGTCAGGGAATTGGCGGGTTTCTCCGGTATTCCCTACCATAAAGACATGGAAGGAAAGATACCACATGTTCCTGAACCTTGTATTGCTGCTGATACTCACTGTTTTCATTTTACACAATGTCGCAAAAGCCAGAAAATACACTCTCTTCTCCAGCTGGCACAATCTGTTTGTACCGTTGTATTCAGTTGTCCTGTTTTTCATCACCATGAAGCGGGAGACCGGGGATCTTCAGCTGCTGGCGTGGCTCACACCCATCGCCCTGTTCGCTGGCTGGCTGGAAACCCGGGATGTCCGGATCCGGGAAAGCACCTCCCGGAAAACAGGCAAACGGATCTATGAAATGCGGCGGGGCATCCCCTATGCAGCGGGCTGGACATTGACCTTTGTCCTGGGAATCGCCATCCATGCCTGGCAGGCACATGCACAGATCCTGGATATGTTTTCCGAAGCGATCTGGGACAACATTCTGGAAGAAATCAATCCCCTGTCATTGTTTACCACGACTCACGCCTGGTATATCTGGTTTCTGAGTGGCGTTTCTTCCATTGTGTTTCTGGTGATTCTGCGTATCAAAGCCAGAACCATGTCCATTGAACATATTCACAGTGAAGAACTGCCGACGTGATCATCCAGTCAGGAGTCAGCCGGCATCTGTCTCCGGTTTGGCTGCAGGAAAGTCTGACAGTCCCGATCACGGATGACCTGCATAAAAAAAGAGCCTTTAGGTGCTTGACCTGAAGGCTTGTTTTCGCATGGTGGAGCGTAGGGGGTTCGAACCCCTGACCTCTACGCTGCCAGCGTAGCGCTCTCCCAGCTGAGCTAACACCCCATGCTATGGTGCCCAGAACCGGACTCGAACCGGTACGACATTGCTGCCGGCAGATTTTGAGTCTGCTGCGTCTACCAATTTCGCCATCCGGGCGGTGCTCATTCATAATACCAAAGCATGCAGGGTGCGTCAACACTGAACAGAGAAAAACCGGAGAACACAGGAAATGGAAAGCTCCCTGCGGGCTGTGAGAGAATCCGGCATCTGCCGGTCCTCTCACCTTCCTCTTTTCCTGGACCTTCGTCAGGAATTCAGATCATATACACCTTCCGGTCCTGATATTCCTGCTTTTTCGCTTTGTTGACCTGGCTGAGAGGTCGATAATATCCGGAAACACGAATCCATACCTCTGCTTCTGTCCGACAGACAGGACAGCTTTCCTGTCTGCCGGAAGAAAATCCATGCCTGGGACATACCGACCATGTGGGGGAAAATGCAAAGACAGGCAGGAAGCTTTTCTCCTGCAAACGTTTTTCCAGAAGAGCGAGTTCCCGGCTGCCAAGCTTACTGGTGTAGGGGATGCTGAAAAAACAGCCGCCGGAAAAGAACTGCTGCAGTCTCTCCTGAATCCTGACAGCTTCGAACAGGTCATCGGTCGCATCGACAGCCAGCTGGGAGGAATTTGTATAATAGGGAGCTTCGGCAGTACCCGCCGTTCTGATTCCCTGACAAGTCTGCAGATCCAGCTCCGCCAGCCGCTGAGATACACCTTCTGCAGGTGTAGCCATGAGCACAAACCGGTCAAGGCTGTCAGTGATATCTCTGAGAAACTGCAGTACTTTGACTGCAAATGCCTGCCCGCGTCCGGACCTGAGATCCTGGTGGATAAAACATGCATTCTGACAGGCTTCATTCATGCCGATGACACCGATGGCACAATAGCCGTTGTCCAGAGATTCCAGATATCCCTTTGTGCATGGATACAGACCGCTATCGAAAAACCGCCGGATCACCTGCCTGCGTGTTTCCAGGATCCTGGCCGCAAGTCTGGCAGTTTCCTCCAGTTTCCGGAAAAAGCTCTCTTCATCCCGGCTGCTCCAGGCAATCCTGGGGAGATTCAAAGTCACAGCCCCAAGACTGCACCGGCCCCCTTCCCAGGAGAAAAAGCCTTCCATCGGCGGACTGTTTCTTGCAAAGACAGGATTTCCATATCGGGCAGCAGCCTCAAATATTTCGCGTTCCTCTGGACAGGCCCGGTCGATGCGGATCACTGGAATTGGAAAGGGGAACCCCCGGCCTTCTGTATCTCCATCCGCAAGAACGCTGAAGAACGCCTCCCGGATCATCTGCATTTCCGGCTCACAGTCCCCATACCGGATTCCACTGTCAGGGTCCGCCTCCGCATCTTTCCACTCCCGGGGGACACAAAGATCGAATACCACATTGGAGAATGCCGGCTGTGTCCCCCAACGGCTGGGGGTGTTCAGGCCATAGATCAGGGTTTCCATTGCACTCTTGACCTGTTCAGGCCGCAGGCCGTCTTTTTTCACGAAAGGAGCAAGGCAGGTATCAAAATGACTGATCGACTGGGCTCCGGACCATTCATTCTGCATGATGGTAATGAAATTCACCAGCTGGGCACAAAGTGCGTTGAGATGTCTCGGGGGTCGGGAAGATATCTGTCCCCTGACATGGAGCCCCTTTTGAATCAGACCCCGAATGTCCCAGCCTGCACTGCCGGGTGCCAGCATTTCCAGATCATGGATATGGAGCCATCCATCGTTGTGCGCCCGGGCTGACTGTTCATCGAATATGGAACCCAGCCAGTAATGACGGGTCACTTCCCCTGAATTGGAAAGCATCAGCCCGCCCAGAGAGTAGACGGCATCCATTTCCTGACTTCCTGTGGATTCAGGACGCTCGAGATAGGATTTTGTCAGTGAGGCATACCGGCTGGAGCTGTCCTCAAGAGCCCGTACATGTTCTCTCTGTTTCCGGTAAAGAATATAGGCCTTCGCAGCCTCCGCATATCCGGCCAGAGACAGGATCCGTTCTGCACTGTCCTGGATCTGTTCCACAGAAATCCGGCCGTCCGACACTTTGGGCATAAAATCTGCACTCACCCGGAGAGCCAGCATCTGCAGAATGCTGCGGTCGGGAACATCCCCGAGGCTTGCAAATGCCTTTTCCATGGCTTTCATGATTTTTCCCACATCAAATGCCACAGCTGTGCCATCCCGTTTTACCACCTGCCAGTTCACTTCTCCAGCCTCTCTTTCCAGTCTCTGTAGCCGTGTTCATCCATGGGACCGAGGTTTGGATCCACACACTGTTCTGTCCTTTTGTGATTGATGACACGAATGTGATCCGCATCCGCCAGAAGTGCAGCCAGCTGTCCGGGATCCGAATCCTGGAACCAGCTGTCGTCCACTTCCAGAACTGCATCCCAGGATATTTCTGCATTCCCCAGCAGTTTCAGGCTTCTGGTCAGGGGCCCCGGATCAAAGGACTTCAGCCCGGCACTGGCTGCATAGTGTTGCAGGTCGTTGCGGATCTCCAGAGAAACTTCCTGTACAAGTCCCTCCTGCAGACAGCAGGCCAGGGGGTCAGGAAACAATCCGTTGGTTTTGATTCGGACCGGAATATGCTTGTCTTTCAGATCCCTGAGAAAGGAAATCAGACCATTCTGCAGGAATGGTTCACCGCCTGTAATCACGATGCCATCCACAAATCCGCTTCGACGGTCGATCTCCTCCCGGATGCTGCCCGGATCCAGAAGCCGTGCATCTTCCGGCAGCATGATCCGTGACCTCTGTTGACAACCCGGGCAGCGGAAATTACAGCCTGTGACGTGCAGGACCATGGCAAGCCGCCCTGGCCAGGCCCGGGCTGAGAGACGTTCCATACGATAGAACAGGAGCGGCATGCTTTGTGTGTTGGAAGCGACAATCGCATTCTCCACCAGAGCCCGGGTCTGTGACAGAAACAGCGGTGCTTCCCTACAGGGAATCGCCGTCATCAGGTGATTCCACCAGTCACGGCGAATGGCATAAATCTGAGCAATCACGGTTTTCGCAAGATCTGTGGTATAGAGATGACGCAGCCGCTTGTCAGTCCTGGACAGAGAGGATTCTATGTATCCCAGTGCTTCCAGCTTCTGTACATTTTTCGTTACGGTTCCTTTGTCATACTGACCCTGGTTGACGATCTGGTTGGCGGTAATGCCTTCACTTTCATAAATCATCAGCAGGACGGGCAGCTGAGCGTAAGTCAGGTTAAAGGGCTGCAGCTGCCTGTCATAATACTTCTGTGTTGCTCTGGACAGTATATTCAGGTCCAGCAGCAGATCTGTACGAGCATCCATCAGCATTCATTTTACCGGATTCTCTTCCAGTACGGTATGGGCAGAACAACTCCAGAGCGGACTGGGTCATGCGAAAACATAAAAAACAGATCTGTTTTGCGATCACACGAAACAGATCTGTTGAATGAAGGGATGAACCTGCTGTTGTTCACATCGGCTTGGCGTTGACGTTTTCGTCACGCACAATGACATCATGCGCACCGCCTTCCACGATGCTGGTTCCTGAAACAAGGGTGACCTTGGCATTTTCCATCAGTTCCGGAATTGTTAGGCATCCACAGTTGCACATGGTGTGGCGAACCTTTGACAGGGTCAAGCCAACATTTTCCCGGAGGCTGCCGGCATAGGGGACGTAGGAATCCACACCTTCGACAAATGACATCTTTCCTTCGCCACCGACGTCATAGCGCTGCCAGTTGCGCGCACGGGCACTGCCTTCTCCCCAGTATTCCTTCATGTAGTTACCGTTGACTGTGACCAGGTTGTTCGGGGCTTCGTCAAATCTGGCAAAATATCTGCCCAGCATGACAAAGTCTGCACCAAAGGCCAGCGCCAGCGTGATGTGATAATCGTGTACGATTCCACCATCGGAACATACCGGAATGTAGACCCCGGTTTCGCGGTAATACTCGTCACGGGCCTTTGCGACTTCCAGCGTGGCTGTTGCCTGACCCCGGCCAATGCCTTTCTGCTCGCGGGTGATACAGATGGAACCGCCGCCAATGCCGACTTTGATGAAATCGGCGCCGGCTTGGGCAAGAAAGCGGAAACCGTCCGCATCCACAACATTTCCTGCACCGATTTTTACGGTATCTCCATACTGTTCACGGACCCATTTCAGGGTCTCAGCCTGCCAGCAGGAATATCCTTCGGAGGAATCGATGACCAGGACATCTGCTCCCGCTTCCACCAGAGCCGGGATCCGTTCCCTGTAATCCCTGGTATTGACGCCGGCACCGACCACGTACCGTTTGTCGGCATCCAGCAGTTCGTTGGCATATTCCTTGTGGCTGTCGTAGTCTTTTCGGAATACAAAAGACACTAGTTTCCGGTTTTCATCCACGATCGGGAGCTGATTTAGCTTGTGATCCCAGATGATGTCGTTGGCTTCTGACAAGGTGATGCCGTCTTTGCCCACAATCAGCTTTTCGTACGGGGTCATGACATCTTTGACCAGCGTGTTCCGGTCGATCCGCGATTCTCTGTAATCGCGGCTGGTCAGAATTCCCACCAGGGTGCCGTTTCTTTCGCCATTGTCGGTCACCGCCATGGTGGAATGACCGGTCCGGTTGCGAAGGGCAATCACATCCGCAATCGTGGCATCCGGAGAGATGTTGGAATCACTGTCTACAAAACCGGCTTTGGTGCTCTTCACCTGCCGCACCATGGCTGCCTGACGTTCAATGGGCTGCGACCCGTAGATAAAGGCAACACCACCTTCCCTTGCCAGGGCACAGGCAAGCTCCGGTCCGGACACCGCCTGCATAACGGCGCTGACCAGGGGAATTTTCATGGTAATGGCCGGTTTTTCTCCTTTTGAGAATTTCACCAGGGGTGTGGAGAGGTCAACATGATCAGGGGTGCAGTCAGGTCCGGTGTATCCGGGGACCAGAAGATATTCACTGAAGGTGCGGGATGGTTCTTTAAAGAATTTTGCCATGGTTCCTCCTTTTTGTTCCAGCTGTTTTACTGATTATCATAAAAGGCCGCCGGCAGTCCGTCAAGGATGTCGGCGGATTCAAGTCTTGTGTGCAGGTCAGCCGCCAAGCTGGCAGATCACAACGGAATACGGCGCGATCACAAGATTGCTGGTATATTCCTGGTTTGAATCTCCATTGTCAAACAGGACATGACCGAGTTCATGGATATCATACTGGAACCAGGAGCCGGTCGGGTTGAGAAAACTGATCAGGCTGTCTGCATCCTTGCTGGTTCGATACACCAGACACTGTCCGCTGATGGTCTCAAATTTCACCTGATTTGCGATTTCCTGGGCAGTCCGCAGCCGCAGGGAGGGATGCTGCTTCCGGATTTCAATCAGTCGCCTGGTATCCCGTACGATGCTGCTGTGCCGGTCCCTGCGGTGATAATCCATCTGATTGATGTTGTCGCCGCGATTATAGGTATTTCCGACGCCTTCTTTCGTCCGGCCGAATTCCTGTCCGGCATGAAGGAATGGTACACCCTGCGAGAGCAGAACCACTGCATTCGCAAACACCTGCCGCTTGTCGCGAAGGTCACTGCCTTCGCCATGACAGGCGACTTTGTTTTTGTCCCACAGCGTGTGGTTATCATGGCATTCCACGTAATTGATGGCTTTTTCCGGGGAATCATACCGGTGCTCGTTGCAAGAGGCTGCCATGACATTCATGACATCAGACATTGCCCCGATGTTGCCGCTTGCAAACCCTTTCTGGCCGAGGTCTCCGTTTGAGCCCCGGATGGTATCCCGGAACCGGTCGGAGAAATGACCGACGTCAGGCATCTTTGCCTGGTTCTCCTGCGTGGCCCGGATTTCAGGAGGGACAAAGCTGGGCATATTCCAGCCTTCGCCATACACCATAAAGCCGGGTTTGATCCTGCGGCATTCTGCCGCGATTTCATTCATGAGGTTCACATCGAGGATCCCCATCAAATCGAAGCGGAAGCCATCGACGTCATACAGTTCCACGATTTTTCGGCAGGTGTCCACAAAGTACCTCCGGCTCATCATGGGCTGCGTGTCAATATCGTTACCGCAGAACGATCCGTTGGAAAACTCGCCGTTCTGGTTCATCAGAAAATAGTAGAACGGAACAAGACGCTCCAGGGCGAACTCTCCTTTGTTGTACACATGATTGAACACGAGGTCCAGATTGACCCGCAGACCCGCTTTATGCAGTTCATGGACAAGACCGGCGAATTCCTGAACCCGTTCTGCTCCGCGGTCCGGATTGAGGGAATACGACCCTTCGAGGGTCCGGAAATGCATGGGATCATACCCCCAGTTGTAATAGAGCCTGGGATGCGATTCATCCACACTGCCGAAATCGAACACCGGCAGGAGCTGAACATGTGTCACACCGAGGGTTTTTAAATAGGAAAACCCGGTCCGTCGGCTGCATGTCGTGGGACTTTCCTCGGTGAATCCCCGGAATGTGGAGGGATGCTGGACCCCTATGTTGTTCGCGCTGGTCATATCCCGGACACTGGCTTCATATATGATCGCATCTGTATTGCTTTCCAGCGGCGGCAGAGGAATCCGGTCAGGAAGATTCAGGGTGGAGGGATCAACAACGATGGAATACTTGCCGTTGATGCCGCCAAAGAATGAATAGGGGTCCACAGATTCCTGCCACTTTCCGTTGCAGCGGATCATGAAGGAATACCTTGCCTCGTTCCAGTCACCTGGAATACTGGCTTCAAACACCCCATTGAGTTTCCGTTCCAGTTCCTGGCTCACAGAACGGGATCCCTGTCTCAGCGAAACAATGATCCGATGAGCCGTGGGGGCCCACAGGCGGAACACAACGGCTTCTTTTGAATATACGGGGCCCAGTTCACCATCAAAGTCATAGTCTGACGCAAACTTCGGCGTTTTTGTAATATGCGAATAAACGGCTGGTGTCTTCTGACAGTGTTCATCGTATACATAATATTCCTCTCCCACTTCGATTGGTTCCCGGGGAGTCAGAACGGAATGTACATAGCCGTTCGGCAGTTCAGATCTGGTCACCAGGTCCAGTTCAATGATCCGGTCTCTGGAGTCCTTCAGGTGATAAAAGCGGCTTTTACCGCCAAAAAAATTATTGGATTTATAAATATTTACTTTGTCAAAATCGTCAAAATACGCTTCAAATGGTTCACGCATTCGCATGGATTGTTACCTCCCACAGACAGTTCAATGATAACACGTCATATCGTTACGACGAAACCGACGTAGACAGACATTCTAAATATTCCAATTTATGACACGATAAACAGCATTTATCCGGGATATCTCAAATCGATGAATCATTACCCCTGGATTTGTATCCCGGTTTCCTCTATTTGCAGACCCTGTTCCCGCTGGCTGGATACGGTATACTGATACAGGAACTGACTGCAGAACCGGGATCAGTCGTGCAGTCGGTCCGGAACATACTGAGAGGAGTCTGGTTATGAGAATTGAAGAAGATGTACTGGGAACAATAGAAGTAGCAGATGGCTGTTACTGGAAGTCGCAGACCCAACGGTCTCTGGAAAACTTTCCGATCGGGAAAGAAAAAATGCCCGAACCACTGATTCGTGCCTTCGCATTGCTGAAACTGAGCTGTGCAAGGGCAAATCTGCGTTCAGGCATCATCACTTCTTTCCAGGAAGCAGCCATTGCCCATGTTTGCCGACGAATCCTGGACGGAGAGCTCAGGGATCAGTTTCCTCTGTCTGTCTGGCAGACGGGATCCGGCACACAGACCAACATGAATCTCAATGAAGTCATCACCACGCTGGGAAACCAGTTTGCGGGGACTGACATACTTCATCCAAATGATGTGGTCAACGCTTCCCAGAGCAGCAATGACACGTTTCCATCCGCCTTGCATATTATGGCAGTCATGGAAATCAAAGACCGCCTGCTGCCTGCACTGGAAACAATGGCAGAGTGTCTGCGCACCCTGGAATCGCGGTTTGCGGGAATCATAAAAATCGGCCGTACCCATCTGCAGGATGCCACTCCCCTGTATCTCTCCGGAGAGGTTTCGGGATGGCGCAGCATGATCGAGCATTCACAGCATCAGATTCTCGATACTCTGCCCTATCTGCAGGAACTGGCAATCGGAGCCACAGCTGTCGGTTCCGGAATCAACTCCCCGGAGGGATTCGATGCACTGTTCTGCCGCATTCTGAGCCAGGAAACCGGTATAGACTTCCGACCGGATCCCAATAAATACCATGCCCTGACCTCCAAAGACGCCTGTGTGTTTCTGTCAGGAGCCCTGAAGGGACTGGCAGCCAACCTGATGAAGATCGCGAACGATATCCGCTGGCTGGCCTCCGGTCCAAGATGCGGGATCGGGGAACTCATCATCCCGGCAAATGAGCCGGGGTCCTCCATCATGCCCGGCAAGGTGAATCCGACACAGTGCGAAGCCGTAACCATGGTGGCTCTTCAAGTCATGGGCAATGATGCGTCTGTCGGCATGGCTGCCAGTCAGGGAAATTTTGAGCTGAATGTGTTCATGCCTCTGATAGCGGAAAACCTGTGTCAGTCCATCCGTCTTCTTGCAGATGCATCCGATTCCTTTACCCGGCGCTGTCTGTCAGGGCTGGAAGCCAACCGTCCTGTCATCGAATCCAATCTGGAGAACAGCCTGATGCTCGTGACTTGCCTGAATCCTGTGATTGGGTACAAGAAAGCCGCCCGGGCGGCCCGGACGGCGCATGAACAGGGTATTACGCTGAAGGAAGCCATACTGTCCCTTGGATATCTCTCGGGTGAAGAATTCGATGAATATGTGCAGCCGGAGAAAATGGTGCATCCTCTGTCGTGAGTGCTTTGCGGGCTTTCAGAGAATCGGACTGAACAGTTTCAGGACATCGCGGTAAAAGCGTACAGATCCTTTGACAGCCTGGCATTCAGCCATCGTCACTTCATGTGAGACTTCGAACATGGATTCGAAGTCTTTTTTGATTTCCCGAATACAGTCGGTTTTACGCATCCAGATGCCACACTCGTAATTGATGTAATAAGACCGGCTGTCCATGTTGACTGTTCCGACCAGGGCGTTTTCGTCGTCGCTCAGGCATACTTTTCCATGAATGAATCCAGGTGTATATTCGTATATTCTGACGCCTGCCCGTATCAGAGGTTCGAAATTGGATCGGGTGACCGCATAGACCATTTTCTTGTCCGGGATACCAGGAACGAGAATACGGACATCCACACCGTTGGCTGCCGCCAGTTTGATGGTTGCGATCATTTCCGCATCTATGACCAGGTAGGGAGTCGTGATCCACAGATATTTGTTGGCAAGATTGAACATATTCATATGCATGTTTTTGCCGGTATCGTTTTCATCAGTGGGGGCATCGAAGAAAGGAATCACGAATCCGGTCTGTTCCGGGTTCCGGAATTCTGTGTCCGGGAGAACATAATCCGCATACCGTGTATTCCGGGCAGCCTGGTAGTTCCAGATCTGCAGGAAGGAAATCGTAAACTGTTCCACTGCCTTGCCTCTGACTTCTATTCCCATGTCTTTCCAGTAGCCGAACCGTTTTTTCATATTGACGTATTCATCCGCGATATTGATACCGCCGGTAAAGGCCGTCTTTCCGTCAATGACAATGATTTTTCTGTGATCCCGGTTGTTCATCTGCATCGCCAGCTGTGGTTTGAGCGGATTGAAGACATGTGTCTTGATTCCCTGAGACTCCAGCCACTGGTCGTAGTCAGGCTGCATATGGGTAAAGGCACCAAAATCGTCGTAGATGAATCGGACATCGACGCCTTCTTTCGCCTTTTCAATCATGACTTTGAGAATGGAATCCCACATACGTCCATTGTCGAGAATGAATGTTTCGACAAAAATAAACTTCTCTGCCCTGGCCATTGCCTCAATGATTGCCTGGCATTGTTCCTGTCCGGTTGGAAAATAACGGACCTGGCAATGTTCATAGACCGGAAAAAATCCATTGGTCCAGGCCATGGAAACCATTTTATCCAGAACCTGATCTTTGCCGGTGGCTTTGAGGGTCTGCATGTTCTGTCGGGCATATTGTTTATAGTCTGCATATGCCTGGCGGTCTTTGATCATCAGTGCCTTGGGTATTTTCTTGGAGCCGAAAAGCAGATACAGAATTCCGCCAAAGACCGGAAGGGCGAGGATGACAAAAATCCAGAGCAGACGGGAACTGGAGTCCTGATCCTTCCCGGCTATGACGATGGCGACAATGGCTGAGAGAATCACCATCAGGTAATAAATCAGAATAAACTGCCTGGAGAAATAAAACAAAAACAGGAGCAGTATCAGTGCCTGAATGATCAGACCGGATACAACATAAAATGCCTTGGATTTGAAGAAACGGATTATTTTTTTCACAGGACCTCCTTTCCGCATGCTGTCCTTCCATGGATCTGTCGGCTCTGTGAGATCTGTCCGCCTTTCTGTACCTGTCCGGCGCATCCTCTTGCGAATTGCTGAAGTCCGGATGGTCAGGCTGATGAAGGCTTGAGAACAGCTGTAAGCTGCAGTTCAGCGAGCTTCACATCAAGATACAAAGAAAGCCACCTTCCCGTAAGGAAAGCGGCTGTCTGAGTGGCCATTTGTTATTTTTGCCTTTCGGCTATCGTCACCGTCTCTGAGCTTGACTTCTGTGTTCGGGATGGGAACAGGTATTTCCTCAGCACTGTGATGACCACATCTTCCGGAATCGTCTTTTCCAGGTCGCTCCCTGAAAACCATACTCGATATGTCTTCCGTTTCCTGTCTTTCCGCAAAGCTGCGGGCTTCTTCTTTAGATCAAGTCCTCGACCGATTAGTGCCAGTCAACTCCATGCATCTCTGCACTTCCATCCCTGGTCTATCCACCTCGTAGTCTTCAAGGGGTCTTACTTCTCTTTTAGAATGGGAGATCTCGTCTTGGGTCCGGCTTCGTGCTTAGATGCTTTCAGCTCTTATCCGTTCCCTGCTTGGCTACCCAGCTCTACCATTGGCATGATAACTGGTGCACCAGCGGCAGGTCCATCCCGGTCCTCTCGTACTGAGGACAGCTTCCCTCAGATCTCCGACGCCCACAACAGATAGGGACCGAACTGTCTCACGACGTTCTGAACCCAGCTCGCGTACCGCTTTAATGGGCGGACAGCCCAACCCTTGGAACCGAATCCAGCTCCAGGATGCGATGAGCCGACATCGAGGTGCCAAACCTCGCCGTCGATGTGAACTCTTGGGCGAGATCAGCCTGTTATCCCCAGGGTAGCTTTTATCCGTTGAGCGACGGCCCTTCCATTCGGCACCGCCGGATCACTAATCCCGACTTTCGTCCCTGCTCCAGTTGTCTCTGTCGCAGTCAGGCACGCTTCTGCATTTGCACTCTTCAGTTGGTTCCCATCCAACCTGAGCGTACCTTTGGGCGCCTCCGTTACTCTTTGGGAGGCGACCGCCCCAGTCAAACTGCCCGCCTGGCACTCTCCCCTGTCCCTCTCGGCACACGGGTTAGGGCCCCATACATCCAGGAGTGGTATCCCACCGGCGACTCCACCAATACTTGCGTACTCGCTTCCAAGTCTCCCACCTATCCTGTACATGGCTGTCCAGGACCCAATACCAGGCTGCAGTAAAGCTCCATGGGGTCTTTCCGTCTAGTTGCGGGTAACCTGCATTTTCACAGGTACTAAGATTTCACCGAGTCTGCTGCCGAGACAGCGCCCAAATCGTTACACCTTTCGTGCGGGTCAGAACTTACCTGACAAGGAATTTCGCTACCTTAGGACCGTTATAGTTACGGCCGCCGTTCACTGGGGCTTCGGGTCACTGCTTCACCTCGCGGTTCACAGCTTGCCTTAACCTTCCAGCACCGGGCAGGTGTCACCCCCTATACTTCGCCTTGCGGCTTCGCAGGGAGCTGTGTTTTAGTTAAACAGTCGCTTGGGCCTTTTCACTGCGGCTCTTTCGAGCGCCCCTTCTTGCGAACGTACGGGGCCATTTTGCCGAGTTCCTTGGCAACAGTTCTCTCGCTCACCTTCGCATCCTCTGCGCGCCCACCTGTGTCGGTTTTGGTACGGGCCGTATATGCATTTCCACTAGAAGCTTTTCCTGGAAGCTGACTCGATGCGCTTCGCTACTCGCTTTCCGCTTTCGCTTACCCGTCACGCTCTGGTTTCCGTATCCGGATTTGCCTGGATACCACCTGCTTCGCTTGGCCCTCAATCCAGTAAGAGGGTCGCATCTGCCTTCTCCGTCACTCCTTCGCTCCATATACGGGTGCAGGAATCTCCGCCTGCTTTCCATCCGCTGCGCCTTTCGGCCTCACGTTAGGTCCCGACTTACCCAGGGCGGACGAACCTTCCCCTGGAATCCTTGGGCTTTCGGTGTGCAGGATTCTCACCTGCATCTCGCTACTCACACCGGCATTCTCTCTTCCATGCTGTCCATATGCCGTCTCCGTCATACTTCTTCCTGCATGCAACGCTCCCCTACCACATATACTTCCATATACATCCGCAGCTTCGGTACCTGGCTTAAGCCCCGGTACATTTTCGGCGCAGGGCCACTCGACTAGTGAGCTGTTACGCACTCTTTCAAGGATGGCTGCTTCTGAGCCAACCTCCTAGCTGTCCGTGCGTCCCCACATCCTTTTCCACTTAGCCAGTATTTTGGGACCTTTGCTGGCGGTCTGGGCTCTTTCCCTCTCGACCATGGACCTTATCACCCACAGTCTCACTGCCGGATTCCTCCCAGTCGGCATTCGCAGTTTGATCGCATTCAGTACCCCGGGATGGGGCCATCATGCGTTCAGTGCTCTACCTCCGTCTGTCATCCTCCGACGCTAGCCCTAAAGCTATTTCGGGGAGAACCAGCTATCTCCGGGTTCGATTGGAATTTCTCCCCTAGCCACAGGTCATCCGCTAACTTTTCAACGGTAGTCGGTTCGGTCCTCCACAGAATTTCACTTCTGCTTCAACCTGCCCATGGCTAGATCACCCGGTTTCGGGTCTGCTCCATACTACTCTTAACGCCCTCTTAAGACTCGCTTTCGCTTCGGCTCCGTCCTTTCCGACTTAACCTCGCACCATGGAACAACTCGCCGGTTCATTCTACAAAAGGCACGCCATCACCCTTTGACGGGCTCTGACTTCTTTTAGGCACACGGTTTCAGGTTCTCTTTCACTCCGCTCCCGCGGTTCTTTTCACCTTTCCCTCACGGTACTCGTTCTCTATCGCTCACACTGTATATTTTGCCTTGGCGGATGGTCCCGCCTGCTTCCGACAAGATTTCTCGTGTCCCGCCGTACTCAGGATCCCGTCTCATGCGTCACACACTTCGCTTACGAGGCTTTCACTCTCTCTGGCTGTACTTCCCTGTACATTCTGCTGTGTCTTTCCCACTCTTATGACGGTCCTACTACCCCGGATCTCTCCGGTTTGGGCTTTCTCCCCTTTCGCTCGCCGCTACTCGGGGAATCACTGTTGTTTTCTTTTCCTCCGGGTACTTAGATGTTTCAGTTCCCCGGGTACCTCTCCCTTTCGGGATGACAGCCTTCTGGCTGCCGGGTTCCCCCATTCGGACACCGACGGGTCTTTGCCTCCTTACGGCTCACCGTCGCATTTCGCTGTTTGGCACGTCCTTCTTCAGTACAGTGTGGCCAGGCATCCTCCCTGCGCCCTTCCTTGCTTGATCTGATTCTCTCAAACGTTTT
>OFFZ01000468.1_pt1 | contig 24661 bp, 24 predicted proteins | sample 1521631 | NCBI WGS metagenome assembly OFFZ01 (sample SAMEA3504102, study PRJEB24116) | mouse gut metagenome | biome: mouse gut; feature: mouse-associated habitat; material: faeces | place: Denmark | collected 2011 | reverse complement strand
CTTTTCGCCGGAGCCCTTCTGTTTAATTAATTTTCGTTCTCCAGAAATTTCGGTCCCTCCGGCTGGTCTGGGACGACCTCATCGTAGGGTATAACCTGCGTGGGCGGGGCGGCCTGCATCCTATCCGCCTCCAGCAGCCTGACATCCGAGGCCGGCTGGGCCACGCCTCCCGCCGCCGGGCAGTAGGTGATCTCCACCCGGTCGCCCGCGTTCAGCAGCACTGCCAGGGGCACGTCGGCGGCGCTGAGCTGGAAGTAGTCATAGTCCTTCCCGTCCTCCAGCCGGATGAAATACTGGGTGGTGCCGTTGATCACGGCGGAGCGGATGTCCTCAATGAAGCCCACCGCCGTCTCCATCAGGGCGTCGGTCTCATGGGGCGCGTCGATGTCCGCGTCTCCCGCGTTGATGAGCCCCCGGTGGGCCAGGGTCTGGCGGTAGTTGATCTCGCACTCGGCAACCGTACTGCCGGTGGAGACAATGTCGTACTGCTGCACGTTGACCATGGCGAACATCTTCACCAGGCCGTCCTCACCCTTCAGCGCCATGAAGTAGGTGGGCTGGTCGGCGATGTTCAAGAGCAGGGGGAAGGTGGCCTCATAGCGCATCTGCTGGACCTGGCTCTGGGCGGAGGCCATAGCGGAGTACTCCGTGGCGCCGGCGCAGGGGTAGAACTTGGTCTCCTTGGTCCGCTGGTTGGAGAGAATGAAGCCGATGTTGGACTGATCGGAGGTGACGGAGGTGACGCCGGTGTACATATACACATCGTCGTCGATGGCGATATAGTTCCAGCCCTCGGTGGTCACCGTCACGTCCCGCTGGCCGAAGATGGAGTTCAAAAACCCGTTGTGGTACATGCCGTAGAAGTCGTACTGCTGCATGATGATGTCGTAGGAGTAGACCCGGTCCACCCAATTGGGGACCTCCTCGTAGTAGGCGCTCTCACCGGTGACGGCGTTCACCAGCACCGCGCCCTTTACGTCGGTGCCGCCGAAGAGGCCGATGGTCTTCACAATCCGGGAGCAGACCCAGTAGGGGGTGCCCTCCTCGTCGATCTCAAAGACCGGCTCGTCGAACATCATGGCGGGGTAGTGGAACCGCAGGTGGCGGTAGAGATTGCGGCCGAAGTGCTCGGCGGTGGTGTACTTCATGCCCTCCTCCAGGCGGACCACCTCCGCCTCCTGGCTCACCATGTCGATGATGAGATAGGCGGGCAGGCCGTTGGCACGGTTGGTGAACCACTTGACGAGGTCGCCGTAGCGCAATGAGGTGACCCGCACCGGGCGGCCCTGGTAGTTGATCTGGGTGTAGGTGGGCAGAATCTCAAACTGGGACACCATGTCCGCCAGCTCGCCCAGCTTCCGGGCCCCCAGGCGGGAGGCGGAGTCCGCGTCCAGCATGGGGATCTGGTCGTAGCTGATCTCCTCCACCTCGGCGGTGAAGTCGCCGGTGTTCAGGGGCAAAAGCTCGCTGTACGCCCCCGCCCGCAGCACCACCCAGCTGGTGAGGGAGCCGACGGCAATGGCGGCGATCAGAGCCAGAAACACCAGGAAGGGCACGGTACACTGCTTTTTCACAAAGCCGAAGTACCCCTTGACCCCCTCCCCCTGGAAGCCGGAGGTGAACACGGCGCACACGCAATACACCGCGCACAGCAAAAAGACGAAGACGTAGAACTCCTCGGCGTGGGGGTTCAGGGCGGGCAGCTCCAGGTAGAAGTACACCGCGCCGAACACCAGCGTCACCGCAGCGTTCAGAAGGGTGCGGGTAAAGGCGTTGCCGATGGCCTTGCGGGGCTTCCGGGGCCTGGGCTGCGGCGGGGTGAAGCCGTGAAGCAGGGAGCCGATATTCCGGTCATGGACGAATATGAACTCTATGCCCGGCTCTGGAAACCCGACTGCCTGGCCAATGTCCTGGAGGAACGCCTGGATGGGTCCCTGCGGGGACGGAAGATCTTCCTCGTGGGAGACTTCTCCGACCAGGAAAAAGCCGCGGTGGAAGAAGACGCCCGGAAGCACCGGGCCTTTGTCACCACGCACCCCACCAAAGCCACGCTGTTCGTTCTCGGTCACCGGGCAAGCACCGCCGACCCGGCACACTTCCGGCAGATGCTCGAAGAAAAAGCCCGGCGTCCCTACGTAAAGATCACCGGCCGGGCCGCGCTCATGGAAAAAGCCCAGGCTTCGCCACTCCAGAAAAAGAAACGGAAGGGACCCGATATGCGCCGGCTTTACCACGGACGCCCCAATCCCGATGCCTTTCCCGACCGGTACATCGCCCTGGACCTGGAGGCCACCAGCACACATCCCAACAACAAGATCATCGAAATCGGCATGGTGCGGTATGTGAACGGCGAACCCCGGGAAACCTTCCAGAGCTTCGTGAATCCCCACCAGAAACTGCTGCCGGTGATCGTTGACCTCACCCACATCACAGATGACCAGCTCCAGGATGCCCCCGATATCCAGGCCCTCACCAGGCCGATCCTCCGGTTTCTCCAGGACGATCCGGTGATCGGCCACTCCGTCCAGAACGACATGAAGCTTTTGGCCGAAAACCTGAACCTGCCTCTGGACAACAACTACATCGACACCTGCAAACTCGCCATGACCCATTTCCCGAACCGCGAGAAATACAGCCTGCGCGTGCTCGCCGACGACTACGGACTCACGCAGTCCACCCACCGCGCCCTGGATGACGCCATCACGAGCATGGAGCTGCTGGAGAAATTCCGCGAGCTGTTCGATACCCGGGTGACAGACCCGACGACCCGGACAGCCTTGCCTGCCGATGATGGACACAAAGCCGATGATGGCACGGGCCAGTCACAGCCGGACACAAAAGATGCCGCGGGTGATGAAAACCGGCAGGCAGAACCGGGGAACGAAGAACCAGCAGTGAATGAAAGCCAGTGCGCAAGATAGGGCAGACATCATACCCTGACCCGGCCCCACAGCCCCAGGAAGGATACCCACCCTTCCTTTTTTCTTTGCCTTCGGGCTCTCCGGAACCGGTCCTGAAATCTGTATCGCGTCTCTTTGGCCTTCTTTGCACACAATTGTCACATCCCCGTTTCACAATGTTATGTGTCATTTGTAACGTTTACCGGCGTTAAGTTCGCATTCATTGCGTATAGAGACACTCATCACACCATACACCTTTCGCTTTCGGGAATTGAAACCGCTCTCTTCTGTCCCCTGACCGTCCACCCCGCTCAGCCCTGTGCAAGTTGTTCGTCATTGCGGTTTTTTTCTGTGATAATGCTCCTGAATTACAGGAGGAGCATTCCATGGAGAGTTATCGTTACCTTCTTGACATTGCACTGATCCTGCTGGGCACCAAGCTTTTTGGCATTTTCTCCAAAAAACTCCGGATGCCCGCGGTCGTCGGCGCCCTGGTGGCCGGCATCGTTCTGGGACCCGCAATGCTGAACCTGGTGGAACCCAACACCATCATCACAGCTTTATCTGAACTGGGCGTCATCGTCATCATGTTCTCCGCCGGTCTGGAAACCAGCATCACCGACCTGCGCCGTGCAGGCTTCAAGGCCTTCATCATTGCGCTCCTTGGCGTCATTGTTCCCCTGATCGTCGGCTACATCATCGGCATGTTCTACAACACTGGCCCCGAAGCCTGGCTTGAGAACCTCTTCATCGGTGTCATCTTCACCGCCACCTCCGTGGGCATCACCGTGGAGACCCTGAAGGAGATGCACTGCATGGCTACAGAATCGGGCAACACGATTCTCGCTGCGGCTGTCATTGACGATGTTCTCGGCATCATCTGCCTCACACTCGTAACCGGCATGGCGGATTCTTCCGTCAACATTGGTGTGGTCATGCTCAAGATCCTCGGCTTCCTGGTGTTCGCCGTTGTCGTGGGTCTCGTCATGCACCGGTTCTTCGCCTGGTGGTTCGCTCATGACAACAACAACGGCCTCCAGCGCTACTCCATTGTCTCCTTCGCCTTCGCCCTCATCATGGCCTGGGCCTCCGAGGAGTTCTTCGGCGTGGCGGACATCACCGGTGCCTTCGTGGCCGGTCTGATCATCTCCGGCACCCGACAGTGCAGCTACGTCACCCGCCGCATCAACACCATGAGCTACATGCTCATTTCCCCGATTTTCTTCGCGAGCATCGGCCTGAAACTCGAGCCCTTCCAGTTTTCCTGGGGACTCATCGAGCTCATCGTCGTTCTCTGCATCGGCGCGGTCCTCACGAAAATCATCGGCTGCGGCGGCGGCGCCCTGCTCTGCAAATACAACCCCACGCAGTCCCTGCGCATTGGGTGCGGCATGATTTCCCGTGGGGAGGTCGCGCTGATTGTCGCCAACAAGGGCATGGCCCTGGGCCTTCTATCGGAGTTCTTCGTGACCCCGATCCTGCTCTGTGTGGTATTCACGACTGTCATCACGCCTGTCTTCCTGAAACTGGTGTACAAGCATGACGACAACGACCCGGATTTCCTGACACGCAAGGAAGCCCATGAGCAGAAGCTGCGCATCAAGGAGGTCATGGAGAACCCCATGACCGACCAGGATGCCCCTGCGACCAACGTGTAAATTCAACGAAATGAGACTGTCCCCATTTCCTTCGGGGGCAGTTTTTTATTGATGCCGATGCTGGCAGAAAAGGGGGCAGAATGGAGTCTACAGTCCGTTCGGGTTGGAAAAGCTCTGTTTGATAACCCATTTGGTATAATGACGCCATGAACCCGATTACTCTGAAATCAGAACTGCTGCGGCAAATGGACGCACACGAGAAAGGAAATATCTATCATTGGACTCAGACAAATTTTGCATACAATTCCAATCGAATAGAGGGCAGTCAGATCAGTCCTGACCAGACAGAAATGATATTTGAGGATCAGACGTTTCTTCCGGAAGAGAATACGCCCATCCGTCTGGACGACCTGGTGGAAGTCCGCAACCACTTCCGGCTCTTTGACTATATGCTGCAGACACTGGAGCAGCCTCTTTCTGTTGGGCTGATTCTGGAAATGCAGCGTCTGCTGAAGCGGGGTACATCGGATGAAACCAGGCCCTGGATGAATGTGGGCGGTTTTAAAACAATCGGGAACCAGATCGGGATGATCAACCCGGTGAAGACCACGCCACCAGCCAGAGTGGAGGCTGAGCTGACGGAACTGGTGAATGAATATACTTCAAAGAGTTCCTGCACATTCCAGGACCTGATCGACTTTCATGTCCGCTTTGAGCGTATTCATCTCTTCAGCGACGGCAATGGCAGGATCGGCCGGATGATCCTGTTCCGCGAATGTCTTGTCAATGGTCTGTGGCCGTTCATCATCCTGGACCGGAACCTGGCTTTCTACATCCGGGGTCTGCGGGAGTATGACAGCGAACCGGGCTATCTCACAGACACCTGTCTGCTTACCCAGGATCAGTACAGGGCTGCAGCTGCGCAGTTTCTGTCCGGCCTGTTGCCTGATTCGGGACTGTAGCAGCATTCCACAATCGCCAGACCGCCGCTGGAGTCTGAAGAAAGCTGTCACAAATGACAGTTTTTTTCAATAGAGGTCCGTTTACCAGTCCAGGCTCTCTTCATCCAGTAAAACGTCAAACAGACAAGGTATAGACTTATCCTGTCCCCCTGAAGCAGCAAGCAGACATTTCATACAGTCAGTCATTCTCGGACAGGCAGAATCATATATACGAAAACGGCTTAGCAGGATGCAACTATGTTCAGTTACAGAGATTGCACCTGCGTTTTATCATTTGAGTAAGGACCAGCAAATGACTCAAAGAGAGAAACTGATACAGAAACTGTAAAAGAGAACCACAAACATTACATTTGCAGAGGCTAAACTCCTTTTGGAGTCCCTGGGCTATACGGTCTCCAACAAAGGCAAAACCAACGGATCAAGAATCCTGTTCTCCTGTCAATATCACGGAGAAATCCTTCTTCATAAGCCGCATCCCCAAAAGGAACTGAAACATTACCAGACAAAGCAGTTAATATCAAAACTGGAGGAGGAAGGCCTGTTATGAGCAGCACCATTCAGTACAAAGGCTATATAGGCTCTGTTGAATTCTCTGAGGAAGATCGAATCCTGTATGGCAAAGTAAAAGGAATCCGGTCCCTGATTTCCTGCGAAGGTTCAACCGCTGAAGAACTGATCCATGATTTTCATGAAGCCGTAGATGAGTACCTTTCCTTCTGTGAATCGAGTGGGAAATCCCCTGAAATGCCATTTAAAGGCAGCTTCAACGTCAGGATATCCCCGAACCTGCACAGAGCAGTTTACAGAGTGGCAGAGGATCGGGGAATGTCCATGAATCATTATATTGAAACTGTTCTGAAAGCTGCCTGTGAACGCGAAGAGTGTCTCAATACCCGACAATCCGCAGTAAGCAGACTGGAAGATTCTATTGAAAAAAACTGTCACAAATGACAGTTTTTTTCGTACAATCCCCGGCTGTCTTCAGTCCTGCTTCTTTTCCACCGGGAAATAGATGTCCGTTTCCCAGGTGGCCGGGTTCGGGTTTTCATATCCATTCTTCACGTACAGCTCATAAGGTGCACCTGTGGTCTGGTATCCGTTTTCCTCGATCCATTTCACCAGCCTGGCATAGGATTCATCCAGCATCGAGTAGCCACCCTTGTGTGTCAGCTTTGCACAGGTCATGCCTCCGACCGAAGCATTCGCTCCTTTCTTTGTTGCCAGCGGTATGAAGACCTCGATATCCGAGTCATCGTGATCGAATTCCTCATCATAGTATCGGGCACCTGTGGGACCTGCCGGCTGCAGGTGATCCTTTGTGACCTGTTCAAACAGTTTGCCAAAGGCAGTACCGAAATCCTTCACCGCCATCTGCCGGCGCAGTCCATAGATCGGTATTTCTGTCGTTTCCACAATTCTGATTTCTTCTGACATTTCGTTTCTCCCTATTTCTTTCTTCAGGCAGTTTCCCATTTCCGCCGATATCTGCTGGAGTTCCAGGATCTGAGCCTCGAGCTCTGCCCGCTTTCTGGACAGAGAGGCCGTCAGCCTGTCTTCATCTGCTTCCAGCAGACTGGCAATTTCCTCCAGGGAAAACCCGAATCGTTTGTATCGCTTGATGAGAATCACCCGGTCAATCTGGTCCAGTGAATAATACCGGAAACCGGTTTTCTCATCGATGTGCACGGGCTTCAGCAGCCCCGTCTGGTCATACCAGCGCAGAGTCTTCACACTCAGCTGGCAGGCCTGTGACATTTTTCCGATCGTGATCATGCATATCCTCTTGCTTAAGCAGGTTCATCATAGCGGCTCCTGTTACGGGAGAGGCAACCCGGGTACAGAAAAAAACCGGAAATTTTCCGGTCCATAAAACGGTCAAAGGGTAGCTGACTGCTGCTGCAGCTGTGCATTCATTGCCTGTCTGAGAGGGAACACTGACTGCAGTTTCCATCCAGGGAAACATACCCGAAGTGGAAAATTGACGATATAGGTTTCATCTTCATGTGGCATGGTCCAGAGAGCCAGCAAAGGCTTCAAATACTGATACTCGTCTCCCGGAATATCCCGACTGGTCATCTTTCTGCGAATCCAGGAGACGCCCGATATAGGCATAGACACGACCTGCGAACCACAGATACAACCGTCGTTCGTTCTGGACCTCGACATTGACCAGAAAGACGTTGGGTGCGACTTCAGATACGATCAGCACAATGGCATCAAACCGCATCATTCCTGTCCTGGCATTCACATTTTCCGTATTCGTCAGGTCGCTTGGGAAGTGCTTCCCGCTGCAATCGTCCGTCGCAGGTGCCTGACTCTGCAGTTCCCGGTGCATCCGGCCTTCAATGGTCGCCAGCGATCCCGGGAATTTGTCCGGACAGCACTTTTTGAGAATCAATGCCAGCATTCTGGGAAGATTCAGGACCTGGATCGCATTCCGGTTCATCCGCATAAGCTCCCGGGACTATATGGCTCTTCCTCCCGGTGTCTGCTTCGGAGGCTCTGGCAGAACCAGATCGTCTCTAAAAAAACAGAAACCGCTTCTTCCGCCTTGTGACCGGCACATCCAGCACCGGCTTGTCCCGCAGGATCCTGGCCGGGTTTTCCACCAGCAGCAGATCGGCCACCTCTTCCCCATTGCGCCGGGCGATTTCAGCATATACATCCGACAGCCGGGTAATTCGTGGACCATCTGTCTGATGTGTGTCCGTGGCCACCACATGAGCCAGTCCCTGATCGACCAGCTTCCAGGCATTTTTCTGAATCGTCTTGCCATGCATCCCCAGCAGACTCGTGCGGTTCACCTGGATCACATACCCGGCATCCCGCCAGTCTTCCACGACCTCTTCATCCAGCCCATTGCGGAAGTAGCGCTCCACATGCGCGATCACCGGCACGAGTTTCTTCATCTCCAGCTCATACAGCGGGTCCTGATAGAAATCGATGTCATGCAAGTCCCGGCGAACATCATATTCACACAACTGGTAATGGGTGTCTTCGTAGTGCCTGACAAAGCCGGAGGCAATGGCGCGCATTGAAGCCCGGTTCATGAACAGCTCCGCACCCGTTCGGATCATGATTTCCTCCCGTCTGGCAAGGTCTTTCAGTTCCGCCTGTCTGGCAGCGATCATGTCCAGATCCGTTGTTCCCGGAATCATGTGCGGTGTCGAGGCAATCGTTGTAATGTTGTCCTTCACCGCCATTTCCAGCACTTCCAGGGCATCTTCTTTTGAAGGAATGCCGATGGTGGCGGAGCCTATCCGACTTTCACCCATGTAATTTGAAAACAGACACCATGCATTCTAAAATGGTTGAATAAGAATAAAGGAGATCTGAAATGAAGCCTCTTTGGAAACGCCCGGGACTGTACATCACAATTGTCGCCGGTCTTTTGACTGCTCTGTTTATATATGAAATCTGCAAGCTGAGTCTATTGCCGCCGGCCATACTGGCAGGGCTGATCATCACTGTCCTTCTCATGTGGTTCCTGTCTGCCATCTGTCTGATCAAGGAAGACCTGCATCTGGCGTGGCGGATCGTTGGCGGTCTGCTTGCCGTCTGTCTGGCTCTGGCTTCTGCCGGTGGCATGTATTACGCCAATACAGGCAACAAGGCCCTGGAACAGCTGAGCGATCAGGAAGGCAAGTCCATTGTGGCTGTCTATGTCCTGAACAATCACGTCATTGAAGACGTGAAGGGCCTGGAAGGGCGCAAGCTGGGAGTCCTGAAAACCATGAGTGCCCAGGGCACGAATGTGTGTCTGGATGAACTGAAAAAAGCGGGGGTCAAGGTGACCACGGAAGAGTTTGATTCCAGCTATCGTATGACCCAGGCTCTGAAGGGACAGGCCATAGACGGCATGATTCTGGATCAGGGGTATCTGGATACACTACTGGAAATGCCCGGTATGGAGAATCTGGATGAGGAAATCGTGCCGGTTGTCCAGTACTACTACGATGCGCCGAAGACCAATATGGCAGAAACGGTGGATACTGCCATGGAACCTTTCACGGTCTATATCAGCGGGATCGATACCCGGGAGAACAAGCTGTTACGAAACAGCCGGAGTGATGTGAACCTGCTGGCCACTGTCAATCCCGAGAGTCATGAAATTCTCCTGATTTCCATTCCACGTGACTACTATGTTGAAACGGTATGCGAACCCGATATGGGCTGCATGAACGGAGCCATGGACAAGCTGACACACACAGGGCTGCATGGACCGGAAACGACGGAAATAACCCTGGAGAAGCTGTTTGATACAAGCATCAACTACAATGTACGGGTGAATTTCTCCAGTCTGGTGGATGTGGTGGATGAGCTGGGCGGTGTGGAATTGTACAACCCGGAAGCCTTCACGTCTTTATCCGGCCCCACATTCCAGCAGGGTGACATTACGCTGAATGGGCAGCAGGCCCTGGCATTTGTCCGGGAGCGGTATGCCTTTACCGATGGTGACAGAGCCCGAGGACGAAACCAGATGCGGGTATTGACCGCCATCATAAACAAGATGATGTCTCCGAAGATCCTGACCAACTTCTCCGGCATCATGAATTCTCTGTCCAGTTGCTTTGAAACCAACATGAGTGAAAAGGACATCAAAGCACTGGTCCAGGCGCAGCTGGCTGATCCGGCCAAGTGGACCATCTATTCCTACAGCGTGACGGGTTCAGGGGGTACAGATTATGCCGCAGAACTTGGCGATAATGCATATGTGATGTATCCCGATCAGGCGATGGTGGACAATGCGAAGGCAGACATTCAGGCTGTGCTGAGTGGAGAACCGGCGCCGTTTGTGAATCCGCAATAAGTCTATAAGTAATCTTGATTAGTACGCCACGATAATTGCCCATCTATGTCAAATCCCTCCATCGCGAGACCACAATATCTGCATGGAGGGGTTTTTACATCACTTACGTAGAAGGCGATGAGGAGTATCCTCTCTGAATAATACGAATCATCTACAACAAAGAGCACGATACTAAGCCCTCCTTGTATAACATGACAGGCTACGAAGCTCAGTGAACTTAAGCAGTGGCCAGTTGTTCCTGGATCCCTTTAAAATGGCTGATCAATCCCTCACGTCTCTGGTGAGTACCCTTGATCAGGGTTCTTCCCAGGGATGCATGGATGCTCTTCTTCCACTTCCGTCTACTCAGTTTCCATTCGAAATCAGCCAGTTCGTTCTCCAGAAACTGCAAAGTGATACCATGCGTGATCCTCTGGACCTTGGTCCTGAAACTGGAAATGACGTGATCCAGAGATGACAGATGGTCTGTATCAACTTCGGATTTTTGCGCATCCACCAGTTTACCGGCGATATCCAGTGCCAGGCGGGCTGAACTCCGGTCACAGTGCACTGCACAGTCGCCGGGAACAGCCTCTTCCAGAAACTTCTTCAGCTCTGTTTTGTTCTCGCTGCCTGCGATTTTGAATTTGACGGCATCTGCAGCCTCAAAGACTTCTTCATCGCCATTTGTATCTTCCCAGACATACTGCCTGATCACTGCAGCAGCTACATTGACTTTGCCTTCTGCTCCCCAGCCCCGCTTTCCGTGTTTCTTTCCACTATAGGAAAAGACATCAGGCCCGATCGCATCGCAATCTGTGGCTGCATGAGTTTCATTATCCTGTTTCTGAGCCTGCCCGATCTTTCGGAGCATGAACTTCGTGGTGTGATAACTGACGCCTGTGAGATCGCTGATGTACTTGGCAGAAGTCACAGTTTTGGAAATCACAAAGACAAACATCACGAGGATCGAGCAGATTAATATGAAAGCTCTTGGTCTTCCACTAAGGGCCAATGAAGCGATACACATATTAAAGAATATGTATCTGATCGATCAATCGTAACAGTACATATTCTGCGATCGACTTCAGGAGTTGAAGGCAAGGCAGTCAGAATTTACACCGGGACTGCAGTCTGTATCCCAATTCAGATGGCAGACCAGATTATTCAGCTGTCTGAGCATCTGTTTGATACAGAAATTGAAGAGACAATGGAATATTTCGAAAAAGAAGGCATCGAAATCTCAAGACAAATTCCCGCTGCGGTACAGGAATACTACAAAAAAATATAGGCGGCCTCTCATAACGCTGAGCGATGAAGACAACGAAAACTGCATCCTGATGAAGCTGAAATCAGCCCGCATGGATGAAGTGATTGCCAGAAAGAACGAAGAAATTGCCCGCCTGGATGAGGTGATCGCCAGGCTGGACGCAGAACTGGCAAAACTCAAAGGCAGTCGCTGACATACCATCATCGGCCGTCTTGTGATCCTGATCATAAAAACAACGGGCGGTTCGTACGAGGAACCACCCGTTTTGTCCTGTCAGAGGTTTTCCAGGATCCGGTCGCCCATTTCCTTTGTGCCGACCAGTTTCATGCCTTCGGTCCAGATATCCGCTGTGCGGTATCCCTGGTCAAGAACCTTTTCCACAGCCTGCTCGATCCGGGCTGCTTCCTCTTCCATGTCCAGGCCATAGCGCAGCATCAGCGCGGCGGAGAGAATGCAGGCAATGGGATTTACCTTGTCCTGTCCCGCAATGTCCGGGGCGGATCCGTGAATGGGTTCATAGAGCCCGTTTTTTGTTTTCCCGCGGCTGCTGGAGGGGATCATGCCAATGGAGCCCGTGATCTGGCTGGCTTCGTCGGAGAGGATATCCCCGAAGAGGTTTTCGGTCACGATCACGTCAAACTGGCTGGGGTCCTTGACGATTTGCATGGCGGCGTTGTCGACAAACATCGTGCTGTACTCCACGTCGGGATACTCCTCTTTCAGACGGTCGAAAACCTTCACCCAGAGGCGGCTGGTGTCCAGCACATTGTGTTTGTCCACCATGACCAGTTTCTTCCGGCGCTTTTGGGCAGTTTCGAATCCAATGCGTCCAATGCGTTCGATTTCGTGTTCGGAATAGGGCATTTCATCCACCGCCAGGAGCTCGCCGTTGACTTCCTTCGTTTCCTTTTTCCCAAAGTAGGCCCCACCAATCAGCTCCCGGACAATGACAAAGTCGATGCCCTTGTCCGTGATTTCCTTTTTCAGCGGAGAAGCATCCGCCAGCTGGGGCCAGATCTTCGCAGGGCGGTCGTTCGCAAACAGCTCCATCCCTTCGCGCAGGCGAAGCAGCCCTTTCTCCGGACGCTGAGGTCCGGCCAGACCTTCCCATTTGGGACCGCCAATGGCGCCAAGCAGGACACTGTCCTGCGCCAGGGCTTTATCGAGTTCGTGCTGAGGCAGGGGATCGCCATACTTGTCCACTGCTTCCCCGCCCATGGCAATGTCTGTATAGACAAAGGGATCGGCAGGATCCTGCACTTTGTCCAGGACCCGTTTGGCCTGGGCCATGATTTCCGGGCTGGAGCCGTCGCCCCAGATCAGTCCGATTTTCTTCATGCGTTCCTCCTCAGGCTCGGAAGCAGGCCCCCGGCCGCAATGATTTCCTGAATGAATGCCGGAAATGGCTCCGCCTGATAGGTTTCGCCTTTGGTGAGGTTGGTGATGGTGCCTTCATCGAAGTTCACTTCCACCTCATCGCCGTTTTCAATGGCTTCAGCTGCTGCTTCGCACTCGAGGATCGGGAGCCCGATGTTGATGGCGTTGCGGTAGAAGATCCGGGCGAAGCTTTTGGCAATCACCGCGGAGATTCCCACGGTCTTGATCGCCAGCGGTGCATGTTCCCGGCTGCTTCCGCACCCGAAGTTCCAGCCCGCCACGATGATGTCACCGGGGTTGGCGTTGTTCACGAATTCCGGATCGATGTCTTCCATGCAGTGTTTTGCAAGTTCCTTCGCATCCGGTGTGTTCAGGTACCGGGCGGGGATGATCACATCGGTGTCCACATTGTCTTTGTATTTGAACACAGTGCCTCTGGCGTTGTTCATGCGGCTGCCTCCTTCTCTGTTTCAATGGGTGTCTCTGTCTGCATCAGCGTGCGGGGATCGGTGATGACCCCGGTGATGGCGCTGGCTGCGGCTGTATAGGGACTGGCGAGGTAGACCTCGGAGGTGACGTGCCCCATGCGCCCGACGAAATTGCGGTTGGTGGTGGAAATGCAGCGTTCCTCTTCTGCCAGAATGCCCATATAACCGCCCAGGCAGGGCCCGCAGGTGGGGGTGGAGACGACGCAGCCTGCATCAATGAGGTCTTCGATGATGCCTTTTTTCAGACACTCTTTGTAAATCTGCATGGTGGCGGGAATCACAATGGCACGCACGCCGTCCTTGACCTGGCGGCCTTTCAGGATTTCCCATGCGGCTTCCATGTCCTCCATGCGGCCATTGGTGCAGGACCCGATCACAACCTGATCCACTTCAATGGGTGCCTCGGCGGCGGGGTGCACATTTTCCGGCAGGTGGGGCCAGGCGGTGACTGGTTCCAGCTGGCTCAGGTCCATGGTGATGCTCTGGACGTACTCCGCATCGGGATCGGCTTTGTATTTCGTCCAGGGACGGCGGCTGCGCCCTTCGAGGTAGGCTTCGGTGACTTCATCGACCGGGAAGATGCCGTTTTTGGCACCGGCTTCGATGGCCATGTTGCAGATGCACAGGCGGTCATCCATGGAAAGAGACTTCACGCCGGGTCCGGTGAATTCCAGGGACCGGTAGAGGGCACCGTCCACGCCAATCTGACCAATGAGGGTAAGAATCACGTCCTTGCCGGTGACATAGGGCGGAAGTTCGCCGACGAGCTCCACTTTGATGGCTTCCGGGACCTTGAACCAGGCTTTGCCGGTGGCCATGCCCGCGGCCATGTCCGTACTGCCCACGCCGGTGGAGAAAGCGCCCAGGGCGCCATAGGTGCAGGTGTGGGAATCGGCGCCAATGATGCAGTCGCCGGCGGTCACGATGCCCTGTTCGGGGAGCAGGGCGTGTTCGATGCCCATTTTTCCGACATCGAAGAAGTTCGGGATGTCATGGGTTTTCGCAAACTTGCGGCAGGCAGCGGACTGCTGGGCGGCTTTGATGTCTTTGTTGGGCACAAAGTGGTCGAGCACGATGTTGATGCGGTCTGCATCTGCGACATTGTCGAATCCGGCTTTCTCGAATTCGCGGATGGCGACGGGGGTGGTGATGTCATTGCCGAGAACGCCGTCAAGTTCGGCCATAATGAGCTGTCCGGGTCTGACTTCATCCTGTCCGGCGTGGGCAGCCAGGATTTTCTGTGTCATGGTCATGGGCATAAACAAATGTCTCCTTCCTTCCTTGACAAGTCTCATGGTCAGCCGGTGGCTGAGCATGAGACACGTCATTGTTCATATATGTATCTTGGCTTGTCTGTGTTGATTCTGGGTATCGTTGTGATTGTGTGTGGGATGACCAGCATGATCTGATGCAAAGAGGCATCATGCAGCGGGCCAGCCATTGAAATGCCCGCGGCAGGCAGTCATTTCAACCGCTGGAGGATGAGCCAGACTTGATGCAAAGAGGCACCATGCAGCGGGCTGACTAAATGCAGCCTCAGTCTCTTTATGCTCTTATCGCTGCAGCTCAGTCAGCCGGCTGTGGCCGGTTGTTGATGGCGGAGATCAGTGCCTTGACACTGGATACAATGACGTCCGTATCTGTCCCTGCGCCCCAGGAGGTCGTACCATCGGGCCAGGACAGCCCCACATAACTTGCCGCCCGGCTGCTGGAATTTGTGTCCAGAGCGTGTTCGGTGTAAGTATCCAGCGTATATTCCAGACCCAGTCCCTGTTTCAGGGCATTGTTGACGGCGTTGATGCGGCCGTTTCCGGATCCGAAGAACTCGTATTCCTGTCCATCCACTGCGACTGTGACCGTGGCGCGCATCTGCTTGCCCTGCATGTAGTGCGCTTCATGGAATTCCACCACAGGGGACTGCCGGTTGAGATACGTCTGTTCAAAGATCCGGAAGACTTCATCGGGTTTGAGCTCGGCATGGTTGTGATCCGAGACCGCCTTGACGGTATACCCGAAGTGCTCGCGCATCTTTGGCGGCATGTTGTATCCATAGGCCGTTTCCAGGATGTAGCCGATGCCGCCCTTGCCAGACTGGGAGTTGATGCGGATCACATCGGCATCATAGGTCCGGGATACATCATGCGGATCGATGGGCAGATAGGGCACAGTCCACTGGTGGGTGCTGTTCTCTTCTCTGTGGTGCATGCCTTTGGCGATGGCATCCTGGTGGCTGCCGGAGAATGCTGCGAAGACCAGACTGCCGGCATAGGGCTGCCGGGGCGATACCTGCATGTCGGTGATCCTCTCATAGACCTCGCAGATGGCGGGCATGTCCGAGAAGTCCAGCTTCGGATCCACGCCGTGGGAGTACATGTTCATGGCCAGAGTGATCGCATCCACGTTGCCTGTGCGCTCGCCGTTGCCGAACAGACAGCATTCCACACGCTGTGCTCCTGCCAGCAGTGCCAGTTCCGTATCGGCAATGCCGGTACCGCGGTCGTTGTGCGGATGGGTGGACAGAATGACGGAATCCCGGCGATGGAGGCGGTCACTGCAATACTCGATCTGGTTGGCATAAATGTGCGGGAGACTCATTTCCACGGTCACCGGCAGGTTGATGATCATGGGTCTGTCGGGGGTGGGTTCCATGACATCGATGACGGCGTTGCAGACCTCCAGGGCGTATTCCGGTTCAGTGCCGGTGAAGGATTCCGGGGAATACTCGAAGAGGAAGTTGCCCTCATATTCCTGAGAGAGCTGTTTGACAAGCTTTGCGCCTTCCACGGCGATCTGCTTGATTTCCTCTTTGGATTTTCGGAACACCTGTTCGCGCTGGGCAACGGAGGTGGAGTTGTAGAAATGGATCACGGCACGGGGCGCACCTTTCACAGCTTCGAATGTCCTGCGGATGATGTGATCGCGGCACTGGGTGAGGACCTGTACGGTCACGTCTTCGGGGATGAGGTTCTGTTCGATCAGTGTACGCAGGAACTCATACTCTGTTTCGCTGGCTGCGGGGAACCCGACTTCGATTTCCTTGAATCCGATTCTGACCAGGAGCTGGAAAAACTCTATTTTTTCCTCCAGGCTCATGGGTACGACCAGGGCCTGGTTGCCATCCCGCAGATCCACGGAACACCAGGCAGGTGCCTGTTCAATGTGGTCTTTCCTGACCCAGCGGTATTCGTTTTCCGGTGCCGGGTAATATCCCGGTGCGTATTTAGAAGCGTCCATCATAACTCGTTCCTCCTTCTGGATATGTCTGTTGTGGTTTCAGGTGATCCTGTCTCCAGGGGACCAGGATCCGGCTGTGGTGTGGGGGTAAAAAAAACGTCCCTGAAAAATCATTCAGAGACGAGCACTTTCATACCCGCGGTACCACTCTTTTTGTCGGTGTGACCACTTTTCCACGATCGGCCGAGGCGAATCGCTGTCCTTGTAACGGCGGATACCCGGGCAGGACTACTTGCTTCCCCCTGCCGGCTCTGGGGCCAGTAGGCATCGGGTCCTGTTCCGGCTTTCACCATCCGCCGGTTCTCTATGCCAGGTGTTCCTGATACCGCTTCCCCGTCATCGCTTTTTTGACGTTGTAAGGTCATGATAAAAGGAATGAAAACATATGTCAACGAGGGAATGAAAAAGTTTCAGGCGACCTGTCTGCCGGTTACGGGATATGACCAGTCTGACAGTCACGTACGGTGTCTGTCAGACACGTCGCCTTTGGCAATAATATGGATGACAGGTATGTCGAGAGATCCTGTGAATACTGTTCAGATTCAGTTCTGATCCCCTTGATTCTGTGGGTTATGACTGAATAAGTACTGGTCTGAATCCGCAGATCATAAGAAATGCTAACCACCCTACCCCTGAGCACAGAGGCCGGGATTCCAGACCGAACCGGTTTGCAAATCCCGGAGTCTGTGCTGTGGTATCATTTTTCCATGAGACTCCTGAGCGACACCATGGGTGAAATAGAAGTGAAAAAATCCCGGTTCCTGTGCTACCTGCACCGGACCGAAAGCGAAGACGATGCCAGAAACTTCATCCGCAGCATCCGCAAGGAACATCCCCAGGCCCGACACGTCTGCACCGCCATGGTCATAGAGGGACTCAAACGCTCCAGTGACGATGGCGAACCGTCGGGCACCGCCGGACGCCCGATCCTTTCTGTGCTCGAAGGCGCAGACCTGGATCACATCTGTGCCGCTGTCGTGCGCTACTTCGGCGGTACCCTGCTGGGAACAGGAGGCCTGGTCCGGGCATATTCGGATGCGGTGAAGACCGCACTGGAAACCGCGGTTCTTGGAGAAGCCAGGACCATGCGCCACTACAGCCTCACCGTTCCCTACGCTTTGTCCGGCCGCATCGAGAACTGGATCTCGCAACGGGGAGAACTCCTGGACACGCTGTATGAAGAGACGGTGACATACGAGTTCCTGGTCCCGGACCCCATTGAGCCGGAGATTGCTGAACTGACCTCCGGTACCTGCACCCCGATGTTTCTGGGGGAAGAAGTGACGGAAATCTGACATGCCTTTCACATTGTGCTGCGACACCCGCAGCATATACTGAAGGTATCAAAGAATACAGGCCGGCAGCCCGGCTGCCGGTTTGTCTGGAGAGGAGAATGATTCATGAGCGGACTGCTGATGATTTTCATGATATTTCTGTTTTTGATGGTATTCCTGCCGGCCATGATGTACCTGCTGCCGGTGTTTCTCATCATCTGGCTGGTTTCCGCACTGGTGAACAGCTTTCGACCCCGTCGGCAGACCGGAATGGGCGGCGGCATGGGCGGAAACGGCCGGACATTCTACTACTACAGGTCGTCCAACCCAGGGCACGGTGGCGCCATGAACCGGAACCCCGAAATTGAAAAACGGGCAGCCCGCCCGGATTCCATTGATGCAGAATACACGGAGGTGGAGGTCAGGGATGACACACGTGATCCGCAGTGAGTCCCTGGGTCTGGATGATGAAATCCGGGACCTTCTGGAAAAATCCATGATTGGGATGTCCGAGAAAGAAGTCGGAGCCTGGATGGACCACATTTATGATCCGGAGAATATGTTCGTCATGATCCGGGATGACCGCCCCGTATCCTGCATTCAGGTCAAACACCGTGTCCTTCATCTCACAAACCGGCAGCTGACGGTATCAGTGCCGGTTCTTTTCTGTACCCACCCGGATTACCGCCTCCAGCGGTGTTTCGGGAAACTCATGGAGGCCGTCATTGCACAGGCTTCGGCGAACGATCTCGCGCTTTTGACCGTCAGCGACCAGGTGAAGGTCCTGGAAAAACGCAGCTTTTTTCCCGTCGCCAGATGCCGCGAGTACTGGCTCGACAGGATACAGATTCCACCCCTGTCGGATGGATCCGTACGGCCATGGCGCGGGGAAGATCTGTATCCGGTGTATCAGGGATTTGTCCGGAATTTTCCCATCCGGCTGGAACTCAGCCGCGATGAGTTTGAGGCGCATCTTGCGTATCTGCGTGCTGCCGGGCGCCGGATCTGGGTGGCGGTGGATCAGTGGACGCATGTCGAGGGCTTTGGCGTGACGCTGCCTGTCTCGACGGGGATCCGCTTTGAGTTGCTGGCCTATGAGAACAGCCGGGCGCTGGTGAACCTTCTGGCGAGACAGGCGCGCTATACCCAGACCCTGGTGGTGAGAACCGGTCCCAATGAAGCGCTGGAGCGGCTGTTTGAAGGTGTCGTGCACCGCCCGAAGGACTCGGTGCTGGTGCGCCTCACCAACTGGCAGCTGTTGAGCCGGTGGCTGAATATGGAACTCCGCAGTCCCCAGGCGCTCTTTGATGCCTTCCCCGCCGCGATGTGGTTTGGCCTGTTGTAGGCACCTGCTGCCAATGGTGGCTGGGCTGTCGTGATGCATATTATAAAGACAAACTCCCTCCGGGATCTTCCGTCAGATCCCCAGAGGGAGTTTTTCATTGAATTGAACCCCGGAAAGCAGCATTTTCAAATTTGGCAACGAGTCCATTCATACTCTGGATCCTGTTTCGTAAGCGACGTTAATTACCCATCTATGACAAATCCCTCCGTAGCGGGACAATACCGCCACGGAGGGATTTTACATGACTGGACTTGATGATATTTCCCGATTATATCTGGTCACTGAACCTGTGGACTTTCGCAAAGGCATAGATGGACTGGGTACATATGTCCAGTCGATCCTGAACACTGATCCATTCCAGAATGCGATGTTCGTCTTCACCAACAAACGACACAACAAGCTCAAGCTCCTCCATTATGACGGTACAGGGTTCTGGCTCCTTCACAAGCAGCTGAGCAAAGGAACCTTCAAATGGCGGATGAGTTCCCCGGATCCGTTTCTGCAGATCTACCCACTGTCTTCCGTGAAAGTTATCGTATCCCAGGTCTCTTTTTTCGTATAGATGGGTATGATTTGACGCTTACGTTTTTTGTTTATATTCAATCTTCATCCACTGGCGCGAAGCAGATCGAAACAAATCAAATAATTCGTGATTGGCACGATGTAAAGATACAATGTGAGTATGAAAAAAACGCTAATTGAAGAATTGATTGCAGAGGAGAATGAACCTGAAGAGGAGTCTTTTCGAGTCGCTTTTCTTCTTTCTTTGAGCATAGGGATATTGAATGCCTGTACATGGATGAGCAGAGGTCATGTATTTGCCAGCAGCCAGTCAGGAAATTTGCTGTACCTCGGACTGGATATCGCTCAGGGAGAGTTTTCGAATGTTATCAAATATCTATTTCCTCCATTAATGTTCGGCGCAGGTATTGTCATTGCAGAGCACTTTAAGGATCATCCTCATTACTTGTCCTGGAGGAGGATCCCAATGATTATTGAGTTTACCATGATAACCGTGGCGACTTTTATGCCGGATTCCTGGAACGATCTTGCAAATCCAATCTTTGGGCTTGCTTGTGGCCTACAGGCTATTGCATTCAGACATATACATAACATTCCTATTGCCACCCTTGCCATAAATGGCTCATATCAGAATGCATTGGAATACCTTACACGGTATCTGAACATACGTGATCACGAAGATGCTTTTCGAACCGTACTGTATTCTTCTATTGTATTCACATATCTGGGGGGGATCATACTCGGTGGACTCCTTGTTCCGTATATAGGGCATTTCGTTTCATTGATCAGTGCAGCTTTAATTGCGGTTAGTTCTCTTATTGTAAAGAAGAATGCGAAACAAAAGCATGCCATTGAGGACCATTCATAAGCCCGGATCGGGAATATATGTGCGTGAACAGTATAAGAAAACCCGGAAGCCATTTTGATACTCTATGGTTTCCGGGTTTTACTGATCTATTCTATTAAGACTGGTTTGATGGTGCAGGATCTTCGGGCTCTTCCAAAAAAGCGCAGGCACAATATCCTTCACTGGGCTGGTAGCAATAAATCATAAGCTCTTTATTGATCTCCGGAGAATAATCTCGAAAGATTCGGGAGCCTCCATTGAGCGCTACATCAGCATAAGCTACAAGCCATTTACGATCTCCATTGCGGAAAATGTTGTAGAATGATTCATTCAGAAGCTGCTCTCTGGAGAGACTTTGCAAATCAGCCATGGCTTCATTTGCGTATCGGAATCTGAAATCAATACTGTTTCCTGTATTATCGTACAGAAGTTCGATTACACAAAAAGGTATTGGCATTCTGTCAAGGACGGAGAAGGCGTTAATCAAATCTGCAGATCCATTCACCATTTCTGTAGAATTGAAGCGCCGTTCCTGTTCAAAACGGTAAAGCATTGGCATACGGGCGCGTCCTTTGAAATGATTGCCATCCTGCATCATATACTGATCATCGTGAATGGATGCGATTTTGTCGGATGCCAAAGCGATACCCTTGTTCACGTTGATAAAATGATCAGGAGTCATTTCTGTAATAATTGTTTTCAATGGCGTATATGTTTCGACTATTCTGCCATCGTCTAAACAAATACAGGTTTTGCCATCACGGCGAATAATATACTTGATGTCAGTCTCTGTAATGTGATGTTTTGTGAAGAATTTCTGTATTTTCTTATCCATGGTCGTCCTCAGGTGTAGAAAAAACAACGGCTTAATACGTGTTTTATGAATAAACGAAACCGTTTCAAGAATAAAAACGAGTTTAACTATTGGTATTAAAATCATAGAGGATTTGAATCAAAATCGCAAATAAAAAAACGCAAAATGACGTTTAGTCATAGAAATCACTCCAAAGTGAATGCGCTTACACTTTAAACCAATTGTGGTATAATTAGCATGGATTCCCACAATGTTTCACCAAGGAGTTTGAATATGACAACATTTTTTATTATACGGCATGGGAAAACACTGTTTAATGAAAAGGAAAGGCTACAGGGATGGTGCGATTCACCACTTACAGATGAGGGCTGTGCTCAAATGCGGCGTTTGTCGGAAGGCCTGAAAGACATTGAATTCTCAGCTATTTATTCTTCGACGTCTCCGAGGGCCCTGACCTGCGCTTCTATGCTGGCTTCTGACAGATCTCTTGATATCCGTGCCAGAGAGTCGCTGAAAGAGGTAGGATATGGAAGTCTGGAAGGAGAATATCTTGCGGATGCGTTTCCGGAGGGGCAACTGAGTAAAGTTGGCTATGCACAGTTCAATGGAGAGGATCTTTATACAGCCCAGCAAAGATTTGTGCGGGAAATGCAGCACATTGCTGAAGAATTCCCTGATGACAATGTCGCTGTTGTGACTCACGGGCATCTGATCAAGACTCTGCTGGGGAGTTTCAGTCAATAGTTTGCAGCGGAGACGATTAAATCAGCAGACCAGATTCCTCCATGTTCTGTCACAGTATTGAAGTACGAAAACAATCGTTTCACGCTGGATACTTTGCCCGATATAACCTGGAGAACGAGCTCTGATCTTTCAAAGTGATGGACATAGACCAAAAACAGGAAGACCTCTTGACATGGAGTCTTCCTGTTTGCATTAAAAAGGACTGGGTTATCCAGTCCTGTGTTCTGCTGCTATTCAGAAAATCAGACGCAGCCCTGCGCTTTCATTGCATCCGCAACTTTGAGGAAACCGGCAATATTGGCACCGACCACATATTCGTCGGGACGTCCATATTCCATCGCTGTATCTCTGCATGTTTCAAAGATGCTGACCATGATGCCTTTGAGCTTTTTATCCACTTCTTCCAGTGTCCAGGAAAGATGCTCTGCATTTTGACTCATCTCGAGTCCAGAGCAGGCGACACCTCCAGCATTGCTGGCTTTACCAGGTGCGTACAGAACACCATTGCTCATCAGATAATGAATGGCATCAGGTGTTGTGGGCATGTTTGCACCTTCACAAACGCAGAAGCAGTTGCTGGATACGAGCTTCTTTGCATCTTCAAGATCAAGCTCATTCTGTGTGGCACATGGAAGCGCGATATCACATGGGATGGACCATGGCCGTTCATTGGGGGTATATGTGGCCAGCGGATGCGAGTCAACATATTCTTTGATTCTGCCACGACGGACTTCCTTGATTTCCTTGACTGTATCCAGATCGATTCCATTCGGATCATAGATAAATCCATTCGAATCGGACATGGTCAGTACTGTGGCTCCAAGCTCCGTGGCTTTCTGACAGGCATAGATGGCGACATTTCCCGATCCGGAGATGACTACCTTCTTACCTTCAAAGCTCGTGCCCTTGTCTTTCAGCATTGCTTCGGTGAAATAGCAGAGTCCATATCCAGTGGCTTCTGTCCGCCCTAATGAACCGCCGTATGACAATCCTTTGCCCGTCAGAACCCCAGACCACTCATCCCGAATTCGCTTGTATTGTCCAAACAGATAGCCGATTTCGCGTCCGCCGACGCCGATATCGCCAGCGGGTACATCTGTATTCGGCCCGATGTGTCTGTAAAGTTCATTCATAAAACTCTGACAGAAGCGCATGACTTCTCCATCAGATTTTCCTTTGGGATCGAAATCGGAACCGCCTTTACCACCGCCCATGGGCAGTGTTGTCAATGAATTTTTAAATACCTGTTCAAAACCAAGAAATTTGATGATGGAAATGTTTACAGAAGGGTGGAACCGAAGTCCGCCTTTATAAGGGCCGATGGCGCTGTTGAATTGCACACGGAATCCCCGATTTACTTGAGTTTTTCCGTTGTCATCTACCCATGGAACACGGAAAATAATCTGGCGTTCAGGTTCTACCATGCGGAGGAGAACATCTTCATCCAACTGTTCAGGATGAACCTGAGCCACAACGTTAAGAGATTCAAAAACCTCTTCGACTGCCTGAAGAAACTCAGGATCATTCGGATTGCGTTTTTTTACAATTTCCAATACAGTATCGAGATTAGTCATAGTGACCTCCTTTGTAAAAAACTGGGTTAAGTATAACACAGGGTTGATGTAAACTGGCAGGTCATTTGGTAAAATTATGAAAAAGGAGGAAAATTTATGAAAATTGCAATTGGGTGCGACCATGGTGCATTTGAATATAAGGAGACGATTCGCAAAATGCTGGAGGCTGAAGGGTATGAAGTAACTGACTGTGGCTGCTATGGTCCTGACTCGGTAGACTACCCTGATATAGCTGTGGAAACAGCCAAAAAAGTGGCTGCGAAAACAGTAGATGCTGGTATCCTCATGTGCGGGACTGGTATTGGGATATCCATAGCTGCAAATAAAGTACATGGTATCAGATGTGCTCTTTGCACAGACACGACAATGGCCCGACTTACACGGGAGCATAATGATGCCAATATGCTTGCCATGGGGGCCAGAATTATTGGAATTGAACTGGCTAAAGATATTGTTCATACATTTCTGGCAACATCATTTTCGAATGATGACCGACATGTCAAGAGGATAGAAAAACTGATGGCAGAAGAAAACTGATCTCTGAACCAACGGAACAGTCTGCTTCATCTTGAAATCTGCTGCAGCAGTAAATTCAAAGAAACCCTGGATTTACTGCTGCAGTTTTCGTTTCGTATTTTTTTGAATCAGTAATCTTCTTTTTAGAACCGGATAAGCGCAAAACAGTCTCGGATTTCGGTTGAAATACACGTCTGCCTGGAGACTAAGTATGATAATGCAAATCTATCTTGGTCGATGAAGAGCCACCATGATTTTGAAAAAAACAGTTGCACAATACCCAGAGAAATGATATATTTACAAAGCCGCAAGATATTTGGATAAATCAACAAGCCACAACACAGAAAAGAACAAAAAGTTCAAAAAATGTGTTGACAGACTCTTGCGGATGAGTTAAGATATAAGAG
>OFFZ01000460.1_pt1 | contig 24948 bp, 17 predicted proteins | sample 1521631 | NCBI WGS metagenome assembly OFFZ01 (sample SAMEA3504102, study PRJEB24116) | mouse gut metagenome | biome: mouse gut; feature: mouse-associated habitat; material: faeces | place: Denmark | collected 2011 | reverse complement strand
ATCGGCGGCAACCACACCGACCACCAGCACGGCAAGGTCCTGGCCGGAAGCGTCGATCTGGACATCATTGCCGCCGTGGCCCCCAACGGGGAGCGGGTCATCCGTCTCCAGAGCGAGGGGTTCCCCATGGACGTGGTGGACCTCGACGATCTGGAGGCGAGGCCGGAGGAGTACAACCGCTCCGTGTCCATCCTCCGGGGGATCGCCGCGTGGTTTGCCCGGCAGGGGTGCAGGCTGGAGGGCTTCAACGCCTACACCACCTCCACCGTCTTTAAGGGCAGCGGCCTCAGCTCCAGCGCGGCGCTGGAGATACTGCTGGGGAACATTTTCAACAGCCTGTTCCATGAGGGCAGATGTACCCCGGTGGAGCTGGCCCAGATCGGCCAATATGCCGAAAACGTCTATTTCGGCAAGCCCAGCGGCCTGCTGGATCAGATGGGGTCCTCCGTGGGCGGCATGGTGACCATCGACTTCGCCGACAACGACCACCCCGTGGTGGAGAAGGTCGATTTCGACTTCGCCTCCGCCGGACATGCCCTGTGCATCATCGACAGCGGCGCGGACCACGCCGACCTGACGGACGAGTATTCCGCCGTACCGGGGGAGCTGAAGAAGATCTGCGCCCGCTTCGGCAAGGGCGTCCTGCGGGAGGTGCCGGAGGCGGATTTCTTCGCCGCCCTGCCGGAGCTGCGCCGGGAGTGCGGCGACCGGGCGGTGCTGCGGGCCGTCCATATCTACGACGAGAACCGCCGCGTGAGCGGACAGGTGGAGGCCCTGCGCCGGGGAGATTTTGATACCTTCCTCACGTATATCAGGGATTCGGGACTCTCCAGCTGGCGGTATCTCCAGAACGTGACCCCCGCCGGGTATACGGAGCACCAGGACGTGGCTCTGGCCCTGTCCATGGCGGAACGTATCCTGAATGGCCGGGGGGCCTGCCGGGTCCACGGCGGCGGCTTCGCCGGGACCATCCAGGCATTCGTGCCCCTGGATATGCTGGAGGGCTTCAAGGCGGAGATGGAGCGGGTCATGGGCGCGGGACGGTGCCACGTGCTGTCCATCCGTCCCGTGGGCGGCGTGAGATTGGTGTAAGGAGGCAGATGAAATGAAGGACATAAGCACATACATCGCGGCGCTGGTGGAGTACGCCGTAGAGCGGGAGCTGATCGAAGAGGCGGACCGGGTCTGGGCCCGGAACCAGCTGCTGGCGGCGCTGGAGCTGGACGGCTTCCGTGAGCCGGAGGAGTCCCTGGGGGATGCCTCTCTGGAGGAGATCCTGGGCGCGCTGCTGGACGATGCCGCGGCGAGGGGCGTCATCGGGGACGACATTACCAGCCGCGATCTGCTGGACACCCGGCTCATGGGCATCCTGACGCCCCGCCCCAGCGCGGTCATAGGGGAATTTCGGTCCCGCTGCGCTCAAAGCAGGCAGGAGGCGACGGACTGGTATTACCGGTTCAGCCAGGACACGGACTATATCCGCCGTTACCGCATCGCCCGGGATGTGAAGTGGGTGACCCCCACGGAGTACGGCGATTTGGACATCACCATCAACCTCTCCAAGCCGGAGAAGGACCCCCGGGCCATCGCCGCCGCCAAGTCCGCCCCCCAGAGCGGCTACCCCAAGTGCCAGCTCTGCCGGGAAAATGAGGGCTACGCGGGCCGGATGAACCATCCCGCCCGGGGGAACCACCGGATCATCCCCGTCACCATCGACAACAGCGAATGGTTCCTCCAGTATTCCCCCTATGTCTACTACAACGAGCACTGCATCGTCTTTAATGGCAGGCACGTCCCCATGAAGATCGACCGGGCGGCCTTCCGGAAGCTGCTGGACTTCGTGAAGCAGTTCCCCCACTACTTCGTAGGCTCCAACGCGGACCTGCCCATCGTGGGCGGCTCCATCCTCAGCCACGACCACTTCCAGGGCGGGCGGTACACCTTCGCCATGGAGAAGGCCCCGGTAGAGCGGGAAGTATCCTTCCCCGGCTTCGAGGACGTGGCGGCGGGCATCGTCCACTGGCCCCTGTCCGTCCTGCGCCTGCGCTGCGCTGACGACGGCCGTCTGGTGGACCTCGCCGAAAAGATCCTCGCCGCCTGGCGGGGCTATACGGACGAGGCGGCGTTTATCTATGCCGAGACGGACGGCGAGCCTCACAATACCATCACCCCCATCGCCCGGATGCGGGACGGGCAGTACGAGCTGGACCTGGTCCTGCGCAACAACATCACCACGGAAGAGCATCCCATGGGGGTCTATCATCCCCACGCCGAGCTCCACCATATCAAAAAGGAGAACATCGGCCTCATCGAGGTCATGGGCCTCGCCGTCCTGCCTGCCCGTCTGAAGGGGGAGCTCTCCCGGCTGGGGGAGGTCCTGGTCTCCGGCGGCGACCCCGCGGCGGACGAAGAGCTTGCCAAGCACGCCCCCTGGGCCGCCGAACTGCGGGAGCGCCATACCTTCACGGCGGAAAACGTGGAGGGCATCCTCCGGGACGAGGTGGGCAAGGTGTTCGCCCAGGTCCTGGAGCACGCAGGCGTTTTCAAGTGCGATGAGCAGGGGAGGGAGGCCTTCCTGCGGTTCACGGCTTCAGTAAAATAGGGCTGGCACGCCGTGGAATGGGGGAGAGAGGGTGCTTGAAACGATGACGCCTCAAATGGCAGAGTGCATCACGCAGGACTACTATTCCCGGTTTTGCGGGATCAGGCTTTCAGAAGAGAGGCAGGGGACCTTTTTTACCTGTTCCCCGGCGCGTGCTGAAAAGCTGAAGGGCCTTGGATGTAAATACGCCATATATATTTTGGTAACGGGCGATCTCTGCGCCGCTTCTTATTCGCCCGAGCACAAAGCGTTTATGGAAGGGCTGAGGGCCTGCGGCAGGGACGACATGATCGCCGCCGCAGGCCAGCGGTTCCAGTTAAAGCGAAAGAAGCTTATGATCTTCGAAAGAGAAGCGATACGCCAATACGGCGGCGCGAGGATACTCAGCGCCGCAGACTATCCCCGCTATGAATCCTTTTTCCGCAGAGCGTTTCCCGACAGCGATCCCGCTGGGTGGCTGCACGAATACTTTGCCGAAAAAACCGCTAAAGAGTATTTTACCGGATATTTCATAAACGGCCAACTGGTATCGGTTTGCGACGCGCCGGATATGCCCTACATGGAGGATAAGATCCAGCATACCGGCATCTGCACGTTGAAGGAAGAGCGGAGAAAGGGATATGCGGCCTGTACCGCGGCATTGGCGGCCCATCACTTAATGGAAATGGGCATCTGTCCTCAGTGGGAGTGCGGCGCTGAAAATATCGCATCCATAGCGCTTGCCAAGTCCATCGGGTACAGGGAATACGGAGAGGCCTATATCCTTGAGGAATGGGACTGATCCCATATGAAGCTGCAAATCAGCTTTACCGGCATCGGGGCGATCAATTGGACGCTGAGGAGACGCGAATGGACAGCATAAGGATCGAAACGGCTAGACTTGTATTGAGAAGGTTTGAAGAAAGCGATTTGGAGGCAATATACCTGCTTTTTTCAGACAAAGAGGTAAATACTTTTTTGCCATGGTACCCTCTGAAGGATATGAACGAAGCAGAGGATTTTTTTGAAAAGCGTTTGAAAGGCATGAAGTATTGTTTTGCGGTCTGTCTGAAAGACGATGATCGTCCCATCGGCTACGTACATGCGGAGGAGGACGACAGCCACGACTTCGGGTATGCGCTCCGCAAAGAATACTGGCATCAAGGAATTACCGGCGAGGCAAGTGATGCCGTTATCGAATTGCTGAAAGAAGAAGGGGTCCCTTATATTACGGCGACACATGACCGAAACAATCCCAGAAGCGGGGCCGTTATGCGGCGGACCGGCATGAAATATTGCTATTCTTATCAAGAGCAGTGGCAGCCCAAGAACTTTCCGGTGATATTCCGAATGTATCAGTTGAACTTTGACGGACAAAAGGACAGGGTATATCAAAAATACTGGAACTTATACGATGAGCATTTCATTGAAGAAGATGTATAACGCCTTAAATATGTGATCGTCCTTTATCAATACACCGGGTAAGCGGGGCCTCTGCAATAATAAGAGAACGGATGCCGTCCCAAAGGCACCCGTTCTCTCTATACACGGCAGATCAGTTTTTCAAACTCTGCATCGGCGCGGGGATCCTTCCGCCCCGGGCCACAAAGTCCCGGCTGGAGAAGGGATGCACCGCCTGCACCGGAGCGGAGCCCAGCAGTCCGCCGAACTCCACCATATCGCCCACCTTCCGCCCGGGGGCCGGGATGATACGCACGGCGGTAGTCTTGGAGTTGACCATGCCGATGGCAGCCTCGTCGGCGATGATGGCGGAGATGGTCTCCGCCGGGGTATCTCCGGGGACGGCGATCATGTCCAGACCCACCGAGCATACGCAGGTCATGGCCTCCAGCTTGTCGATGGTCAGCGCGCCGGACCGGGCGGCGGCGATCATGCCCTCGTCCTCGCTGACGGGGATGAACGCGCCGGAGAGGCCCCCTACCGAGGAGGAGGCCATCACGCCGCCCTTCTTCACCGCGTCGTTGAGGAGGGCCAGGGCGGCGGTGGTGCCGTGGGTGCCGCAGACCTCCAGCCCCATCTCCTCCAGGATGCGGGCCACGCTGTCCCCGATGGCGGGAGTGGGAGCCAGGGACAGGTCCACGATGCCGAAGGGGGTGTCCAGACGGCGGCTGGCTTCCTGGGCCACCAGCTGCCCCATGCGGGTGATGCGGAAGGCGGTCTTTTTGATGGTCTCCGCCACTACGTCGAAGGGCTCGCCCTTGACGGACTGGAGGGCGTAGTGGACCACCCCGGGGCCGGAGACGCCCACGTTGATGACCCGCTCTCCCTCGCCTACGCCATGGAAGGCTCCGGCCATGAAGGGGTTGTCCTCCACGGCGTTGCAGAACACCACCAGCTTGGCGCAGCCGAAGCCGCCCCGGCTGGCGGTCCGTTCAGCCAGCTCCTTGATGGTCTGGCCCATGAGGGCCACCGCGTCCATGTCGATCCCCGCTTTGGTGGAGCCCACGTTGACGGAGGAGCAGACGATGTCCGTCTCCGCCAGGGCCTGGGGGATGGCGGCGATGAGCCGCCGGTCCGCCTCGGTCATGCCCTTCTGCACCAGGGCGGAGAAGCCGCCGATGAAATTCACCCCGCATTCCTTCGCCGACCGGTCCAGGGCCTTGGCGAAGGGGACGTAGTCCTCCGTCTCCGAGGCGGCGGCCACCAGGGCGACGGGGGTGACGGAAATGCGCTTGTTGACGATGGGGATGCCGAATTCCTTTTCGATCTCCTCGCCGGTAGCCACCAGCTTTTCCGCGCTGCGGGTGATCTTATCGTAGATCCTCGCGCAGGCCTTCTCCGGGTCGCTGTGGGCGCAGGAGAGGAGGGAGATACCCATGGTGATGGTCCGCACGTCCAGATGCTGCTGGTCGATCATCTGGATGGTCTGCATGATCTCGTTATGACTGAGCATAAGGCGCCTCCTTAGATCCGGTGCATGGCGTTGAAGATGTCCTCCCGCTGGATGCGGATGGACAGACCCCGCTCCTGCCCGGCCTTGTCCAGCCGGCCGCTGATCTCCGTGATAGCGGTCTGACAGCCGCTGAGGTCCACCAGCATGACCATGACGAAATATTCCTGAAGCACCGACTGGCTGATGTTCAGGACGTTGATGTCCTCTCCGGCCAGCAGGGCGCAGACGGAGGCGATGATGCCTACCTGGTCTTTTCCGATAACGGTAACGATAGCTCTCATAGGTCGTGAAATATCCTTTCCTTGATGTGCGGGCCGCGGTCCGGCAGCCGGAACGGTGTATATTTTATCACGAAATGCCGGTCCTGTAAATGCGCCGGGACGAAAATGGGCCTCCGGCATTTCCCAAGAAATTTCCGGCGTTTTCATCCGGTTTTTCGACTGATCTGTGCATCAGAAGGGAGCGCCCTGGCGCTTTGCGCGGGATTTGACGGATACTGCCTGATACCGTTAGGAAATACGGTGCTTTTTTGTGCATCATTTCCAGAAAATGATATTGACAAAACTTTAACAATGCGCTATACTTGCCACAGTGAGATCGTTAAATGATTAACAACCAAGCCGATCACGATACAGATATTTGATATGGAGGAAATTGAAATGGCTGACAACAACATCCCCGCCGTCATCGACACCGCCGAAGCGCTCACCGCCAAGCTGGCCGCCATGCGGCAGGCCCAGCGGACCTTCGCCGCCTACACCCAGGAGCAGGTGGACCGCATCTTCTTCGAGGCCGCCAAGGCCGCCAACATGCAGCGCATCCCCCTGGCCAAGATGGCCGTGGAGGAGACCGGCATGGGCGTGGTGGAGGACAAGGTCATCAAGAACCACTACGCTGCCGAGTACATCTACAACGCCTATAAAAACATGAAGACCTGCGGCGTTATCGAGGAGGATAAGGCCTTCGGCTTCAAGAAGATCGCCGAGCCCGTGGGCCTCGTCGCCGCCGTCATTCCCACCACCAACCCCACCTCTACCGCCATCTTCAAGGCCCTCATTGCCCTGAAGACCCGTAACGCCATCATTTTCTCCCCCCATCCCCGGGCCAAGGCCTGCACCATCGCCGCCGCCAAGGTGGTCCTGGACGCCGCCGTCAAGGCCGGGGCTCCCGAGGGGATCATCGGCTGGATCGACGTGCCTTCCCTGGAGCTGACCAATCAGGTCATGCAGGAGGCGGACCTGATCCTGGCCACCGGCGGCCCCGGCATGGTGAAGGCCGCCTACTCCTCCGGCAAGCCCGCCGTGGGCGTGGGCGCGGGCAACGTGCCTGTGGTCATTGACGACAGCGCCGACATCAAGATGGCCGTCAGCTCCATCATCCACTCCAAGACCTTCGACAACGGTATGATCTGCGCCAGCGAGCAGTCTGTCACCGTCATGGACTCCATCTATGACGAGGTAAAGAAGGAGTTTTCCGCCCGGGGATGCTACTTCCTCAAGGGCGACGAGCTGGATAAGCTCCGGGGTACCATCCTCATCAACGGCGCGCTGAATGCCAAAATCGTGGGCCAGCCCGCCCCCAAGATCGCTGAGATGGCCGGCGTGACGGTCCCCGCCACCGCCAAGATCCTTATCGGCGAAGTGGAGAGCGTGGATATCTCCGAGCCCTTCGCCCACGAAAAACTGTCCCCGGTGCTGGCTATGTACCGCGCCAAGACCTTCGACCAGGCTGTCGCCAACGCGGAGCAGCTGGTGGAGGACGGCGGCATCGGCCACACTGCCTCCCTGTACATCGACCCCAACCGCACCGACCGCTACGACCAGTTCGTGAACGCCATGAAGGCCTGCCGCGTGGTGGTCAACACCCCCTCCAGCCACGGCGGCATCGGCGACCTGTACAACTTCAAGCTGCGCCCCTCCCTGACCCTGGGCTGCGGCTCCTGGGGCAACAACTCCGTCAGCGAGAACGTGGGCCCCATGCACCTCATCAACATCAAATCCGTGGCCGAGAGGAGAGAGAATATGCTCTGGTTCCGCACCCCCCAGAAGGTTTACTTCAAGAAGGGTTCCATGCCCGTTGCCCTCAATGAGCTGCGGGACGTGATGGGGAAGAAGAAGGCCTTCCTGGTCACCGACTCCTTCCTCTATCAGAATGGCTACACCAAGCCCATCACCGACAAGCTGGATGAACTGGGCATCACCTACACCGTGTTCTCCAACGTCCAGCCCGACCCCACCCTGGCCAACGCCCAGGAGGGCGCCAAGGCCATGGCGGCCTTCCAGCCGGACGTCATCATCGCCCTGGGCGGCGGCTCCGCCATGGATGCCGGCAAGATCATGTGGGTCATGTACGAGCACCCCGAGGTGGACTTCCAGGATCTGGCCATGCGCTTCGTGGATATCCGCAAGCGTGTCTATACCTTCCCCAAGATGGGGGAGAAGGCCTACTTCGTAGCCATTCCCACCTCCTCCGGCACCGGCAGTGAGGTGACCCCCTTCGCCGTCATCACCGACCAGGAGACCGGCGTGAAGTATCCTCTGGCTGATTACGAGCTGCTACCCAATATGGCTATCGTGGACGTAGACAACATGATGAGCCAGCCCAAGGGCCTGACCTCCGCCAGCGGCGTGGACGTGCTGACCCACGCTCTGGAGGCCTACGCCTCCATCATGGCTACTGATTACACCGACGGCCTGGCTCTGAAGGCCATGAAGAGCGTCTTCGAGTACCTGCCCCGTGCCTATAATGACGGCACCGATCTGGAAGCCCGGCAGAAGATGGCCGACGCCTCCTGCATGGCGGGCATGGCCTTCGCCAACGCCTTCCTGGGCGTGTGCCACTCCATGGCCCATAAGCTGGGCGCGTTCCACCACCTGCCCCACGGCATCGCCAACGCCCTGATGATCTCCCTGGTGGTGGAGTTCAACAGCGCCGAGGTTCCCCCGAAAATGGGCACCTTCTCCCAGTACCAGTATCCCCACACCATGGCCCGGTACGCCGAGTGCGCCCGGTTCTGCGGCATCAACGCCAAGAGCGACGAGGACGCTGTGAAGAAGCTTATCGAGAAGATCGAGGAGCTGAAGAAGGCCGTGGGCGTCAAGGCCACCATCAAGGACTACGGCGTGGACGAGAAATACTTCCTGGATACGCTGGACGCTATGGTGGAGCAGGCCTTCGATGACCAGTGCACCGGCGCGAATCCCCGGTACCCGCTGATGAGCGAGATCAAGGAGATGTATCTGAAGGCTTACTACGGCAAGTAAAGCGGTATAAATGATTGGAGGCCCCCGGCATTATATGCTGGGGGCCTCCGGCTTTGCTTTATGCGGCGGCAATTTACAATTTTCTGCTGTCAATGCCCAGGAGCGTCTGGTTGAAGAAATCCCGGAATTCAATACCGCAGGCTTGCAATAGTTGTAAATCCGTCTCATTTCCCGTTGTTTCATTGTGTAAAATACGGTGAATCAATTCAAATGCCTGTTGATTTACCAGCGGAGGGTCGTTTTGAAGATATATTTCAATTGTTTTAAATTTGTTGAATGCAAATATATGCTTTTCTATCATCAGGTACCGGCGCAGAATTCCCAAGATGCTGTTCACACAGCCGGCTACTTGCAGCTTGTCAAACATCGGATAGCCAAATTCGCGGTGAAACCAGTTTTCCATGATGCAGGCGTCTTTGATAAAATCAGACCTGTCCGGCATTTTGATGTCGTCCAATTTTAATGAACCATACACAGGCTTTCCCTGTACCTTTAGCCGGGCAATCTCTACTGTGAATTCAAATTCATCCGTTTCGCTTTTCGTGTAGGGAGGCAGCAGTTCGGAGCTGCGGATCAGAATTGCGCCAAATCCCTTTGGAACATGATATTTTTCCTGATAGCTCTCCGCGATTTGGTCGACTTTCTCCTGAGTGACAGCGGCGTTGTCACGGACGATAATGGCGGTATCAATATCGCTCTGCCCCGGCCTGTAATAACCTCCGCCGAGGGAGCCGATCACGTACAGCGCAAGAACGTCCGGACTGATCTGCAATATATCCGTGAGAAATTCCTGTACGATCTCAAATGCTTTTTCTTCTGAAATTACATGTGTCATTTTAATATCCTCTGTAAGGTTGTTCTTATCAATTTATTGTAGCTTAGAGTATAGCATTCTGTCATGAAACTGGCAAGAAAGATTTTCGCTGGAAATCCCCAAACCCAAATGTTTACAAAATATTCCTTGACGGAACGACTGACAAGCGGTAGGATAGTCCCATTATGGCAAACGCCGCCTCCGGGGGCGGCGGGGAGGATGTATATGGAACTTTCCAAAACAACGATGAAGCGGATCATGCTGCTGATCGTATTCACGGTGCTGCTGCTGGTGGGCATCCAGCGGCTGGAAGTAGTGCTGGGCGCGCTGGGATTTTTATGGGGGATATTGGCCCCGCTGTTCGCAGGCGCGGCCCTGGCCTTCGTGCTGAACGTGCCCATGAGCGCTCTGGAGCGCAGGCTGTTTCCCCATGCGGGTGAGAAGAAAGGCAAGAAGAAGGGCGTGTCCCCCGCCTTGGCCCGGGCGGTGTGCCTGCTGCTGACGTTCTTCCTGCTGGCGCTGATCATCCTTCTGCTGGTGCTGGTGGTGGTGCCTCAGCTGGGGGAGAGCATCACCAGCCTGGGTGGCTACGTGGCCGCGGCGGCGGGACGGTTCGTCACCTGGGCGGAGGAGCAGTTTGCCGCCTACCCCGAGATCACCAGCCGCCTGGAGAATCTGTCCATCAACTGGGCGGAGCTGGCGAAGAATCTGTGGGACTTCCTGACCACCGGCGTTGGCAGCGTGGTGTCTAGCACTATCTCCGCCACCATGCGGGTGTTCGGCGCCGTCAGCTCCGGATTCATCTCCTTCATTTTCGCCATCTATCTGCTGCTGCAGAAGGAGAAGCTGGGACTTCAGTGCCGCAAGGCGCTCTACGCGCTCCTGCCGGAGCGGTGGGCGCAGGAGACCGTGCGGGTCTGCTCCCTCAGCCACAAGGTGTTTTCCAGCTTTATCACCGGTCAGTGCGTAGAGGCAGTGATACTGGGGGCCATGTTCTTTCTGACCATGACCCTCCTGCGGATGCCCTACGCCCTGTTGGTGGGGTGCCTCATCGCGGTGACGGCGCTGATCCCCATCGTGGGCGCGTTCATCGGGTGCATCGTGGGCGCGTTCATGCTGCTGATGGTCTCTCCCATGCAGGCGCTGGTGTTCGTGGTGCTGTTCCTGGTCCTGCAGCAGGTGGAGGGGAACCTGATCTACCCCCATGTAGTAGGCTCCTCCGTAGGCCTGCCGTCCATCTGGGTGCTGGCGGCGGTCAGCGTCGGCGGGAGCCTGATGGGCATCGTGGGTATGCTGGTGTTCATCCCGCTGACCTCCGTCCTGTATACGCTCTTCCGCGAGTTCGTCAACGGGCGGCTGAAGCGGAAGGGGCTGCGGGTGAAGTAGCGATTTTTCGATATCAAAAGCAGGGTGATGCCTTGACGGGGCGTCACCCTGCTTTGCGCTGTTGGTCCAAATGAGCACTTATAGGAGAGCAATAGAAAACTACGGCTTGGCTTTGGCGTCATACTTTGCGCCGTATCCGAAAAAGCACATATCGATCACTTTGGCTGGCGGATAATCAACGGTATCAGAAGGACATGTACGCTGGAGCGCTTCCAACGAATCCCTGTGCGACAGGTAAAACGCGCCCAATTGGGAAAGCGAGCTTTTGCCAAAGGTTCCTGATGCGACCCCGGTCCTGCGAACGGCATCCTTAAAATATCGATCATAGGCGGGGACGCAGCCGAGCGTCCCCAGCATGATTTTGGTGAGCAGCGTATCTGTCGGAGCTCCCCCAGCGTGTTTTTGGTAGCAGCTTGCTATTTCGGAGATCAATTCTAAGATCATATCCGCCGAATCTTCATCTGCAAGTTTTTCCGCAGGGAGCCCGCGCAATGCCTCCCATTTGGAATCTACCAGTATTTTGACGATAGGAGTATGGACCTTGTAGTCTTTGTTTTGCAAAAAACTATTTCGAAGCATCCCCCAGCTTCCAAGATACCAGGCAAGGTGAAGGGCCAAATGATCGATCCTTTCCAGGCTGAGATCACAAGGCTCAGTAAAAGCCTTGTAACAGTACTCCCAAGACCGGTACCGATGATTGGGGTCGCTGTGGATCGCATCTATACAGCTTCGGCCGCAATCGATCAATTCATGTAATAATTGTCCGTCTGTGCCGGCAGTATCATTTGCTGGCCGCACATGCAATGCCGATGCTTTATGATAGAGCTCTTGACCAGACTGCAAGGTAAACTCCACCCACTGCCCGGACATGCTGATTGACGTGACTTTATAGTTTGCGGAAAGCCATGAGCTGGAGAAGGACTGTCCGGAATTTGCCCATAACGGACGCGCAGAGTAAGCGCTCTTAGGCAGGGCGGAAATATCGTTCAGCTGCTGAAAAGTAAGCCGCACGCTGCTTTTTCCGCAATTAGCCAGCCATTCCGTTATTTTTATATATTTACGTCCAATGGGCAACCTTACCACCTCTTATCAGCAGCTGTTGTACATGTTAACCTTATCATACAAAATCATATATTGTCAACAGCATCCAACAAAGCGGGTCCCGGACTTCCGATCCGGGACCCGCTCAATTCTTCACTGACGCCTACGCCGCCGCATCCGCCAGCGGTTCCGCAATCGCCGACAGCAGCCGGTAAGCCATGGTCCACATCTCGCCCCGCGTGATGGCCTGCTGGGGCCGGAAGGCCCCGCCCTCATAGCCGCTGACCACCCCCAGCTCTGCCAAGGCCGCTACCAGCCCGTCATCCGTGTCCGCGAAGGGGGAGCCGCCAACGGCCTCTATCTCGAAAGCCTCCGCCAGCAGACGGGCCAGCTCCAGCCGGGTAATGGCCGCGCCGCCGTCCTCCACAGCGGGCGCCGCCCGGTCCAGCCCTGCCAGCAGGGCGGAGGCGTCGTCCCACGTGGCGGCGTCAAAGGGCCGGAGGCCGCCGTCCCCGTCCTTCTCCAGCACTCCGGCGGTATACAGCGCGTAAGCCGCCTCGCCGAACCACTCGATCCCCATGACGTCCGTGGGCGGGATGTCCCTCATCCGGTCCTCCACCTCCAGCGCTTCCCGCAGCGTCTCTGCCAGATGCGCCAGATAGGATGGCGAGAGGGGATCGTCCATGCCCAGCATTTCGAAGCTGGCCCGAAAGCCCGTGCCCGTATCCAGCGCGGCGAAGGTCAGATATTCGTCCACCGCGGCGAAATAGTCCTCCTGGGCATCCAGCCAGAAGGAGAAGGCGCCGGCGGCGGAGACCGCGTAGCTGATATAGTAGAAGGGCTGGGTAAAGAGGTGGTTGACGTCCACCCAGCCGTAGAGCTCCTCCCGGGGATCGTCCGGGTCCGCCTTGCCGTACTCGACGCAGAGCTGGCGGTATTTCCGGTTGATCTGCTCCAGCGTCACGTCCTCCGTTGCGTAGACGTACTGCTCCAGCTCGTCTTGGAGGCAGCCTTCGGCGATATTGGACAGCAGGAACGTCAGATCGTACAGGACCACCTCGTCCCCGCCCTCTCCGAAGATCTCCGGATAGAAGCGGGAGAACAGCAGCTCCAGCCCCTGGGAGTGGACCTCGCTGGTATCGGGCCCATCGGAAGCGAGCCAGCCGCAGGGATGCCAGTAGAAGTGGTTGTAGTGCCCGAACTCATGGATCGTGGTACAGAAATCATAGATCCCGCTGCCGGGGGTACTGCCCGGGCTGCCGAAATAGAAGGGCGCGCCGTAGGAGAAGAGGATGGTGGTAAAGAACACGCTGCCCTTGGTCTTGCTGGAGGCCGTATCGTAGAGCCCATGCTCCCGCATATAGGCGAAGGCCTGGGCCATCTCGCTGGAGAGCCGGCCCAGATAGGGCTCGATGATATCCAGGGCGGCGTCCCCGCTGTAGTCCGTGAAGGCGGTCTCGTGGGCGGGCTCGTTGCGGTACAGGGCATACAGGTCCTCGTACAGGGGCACGATGTACGATTTGACCGCCTCATAGAAGGCCGGAAGGTCCTCGGGAGCGTAGTCCCGCCCGTGAACGATCTCGTAGCAGTAGTCGGCATAGCTGTCATACCCGGTGTTCCTGACCAGCTCCCGGCGCAGCGCCGCCAGCTCCAGATAGATATCCCCCAGCGTCCGGTTCCGGGCCCGCGCCAGGGCGGCGTTCAGCTCCTTGTAGGACTCCGCGTCGAGTTCTCCGGAGAGCCGGGCGGCGTCGATATCCTCCTGACGCCACGTCCGCCCCTGATCGTCCACGGATATCTGGGCGTAGGCGCTGAGATACCGGCTGGTGAGCTCCGACTCCCGGCTGATCCGGTCCCGCTCCTCGCCGCTCAGGGAGGTGTAGGACAGATAGGCGGCAATCTCCTCTGCGGAGAGCCGCTGCCGGAGGAAGCCGCCGCAGGGGGAGGAGAGCACGTCCCTGCCCAGCAAAATATAGGCGTCCTGCATGTCGGTACACAGCAGGGTGGCGTAGGCCATCTCCTCCGCCAGCGCCTGATCGCCGGTGTCCTGATAGCTGCGGATCATGGCCAGCGTCAGCATGGTGACCGCCAGGTCCAGCTGGTCCGCCAGCGCGTCGTACCGCCGCCGGACGGCGGTCTCATTGGAGGCGTTCTCCGCCAGGGCGCGGATGGCCTCCGCCTCCTCCAGGAAGGGCTCCAGCTCCATATGCTGGTAGGTCATTTCCTGGAACAGGAGCTCGCTGTGGGGCTGATCGGTAAAAAAGTCCGTTTCCCGGACCCCGCCCCCGGCAGCCAGAGCCGCCGGGGCGGCGGACAGTGCCAGCAGGATCGCCAGCAGCAGGGATACGATCCGTTTTTTTATCATAAGGTGAACTTCCTTTCTTGGGCGCGTGATCCTATTTTAGGGAGATACCGGCTAATTATACAATAAAGCGGCGGGCCGCCGCAAGGGGAGGACCCCGTCTTTTTTCGAAATCCATTGAAATCTGCCCCTATTATCTGCTATACTGGGAAAAACGACCGTGAGGGAGGAGCCGCCATGCTGCGAATATGGATGGGACGGGCCAACACCGGGAAATCCCGCCGGGTGCTGGAGGAGATCAAGGACAACAAACGGGAGGCCATGTTGCTGGTGCCGGAGCACGCCTCCCACGGCTCGGAGCTGGACCTGTGCCAGGAGTGCGGCCCCGCCGCCTCCCGGTACGCGGAGGTATTGAGCCTGCGGCAGCTGGCCAGCCGGGTCCTGGAGCGCACCGGCCATCTGGCGGACGGGGCCCTGGACGCGGGGGGGAAGCTGCTGCTCATGCAGCTGGCCCTGCGGGAGGCGTCCTCCCAGCTGACGGTGTACGCCCGGCCCTCCCGGCGGGCGCCCTTCCTGCAGGAGCTGGTGGCGCTGTGCGACGAGCTCACCGCCTGCCGGGTGCGCCCGGAGGACCTGGGGGAGGCCGCGCCGCTGCTGGAGGGCATGAGCGGGGAGAAGGCCCGGGACGTGGCCCTCATCTATGCCGCCTACCTCTCCAGGCTCCACCGGGACGGGGAGGACCGCCGGGATCGGATGGAGCTGCTTCTGGAGCATCTGGAGGAGTCCGGTTACGCCGCCGGGAAGGACGTATACCTGGACGGCTTCACCTATTTCACCGCCCAGGAGATGAAGCTGATTGAGATATTGCTGCGCGCCGCCCGCTCGGTGACGGTGACGCTTCTGGGGGACGACGGGCAGTGGGAGATCTTCCAGCAGGGACTCCTGGCCCGGGACCGGCTGGCGCGTCTGGCGGCGGAATGCGGGACCCGCTGTACGGTGGAGGTCTTGCCAGCCAAGGAGCCCAAGACCGCGCTGGACTATCTGGCGGAGCGGTTTTTCGGCCCCATCGAGCCCTGGCGGGGGGACTGCTCCAACGTGGAGCTGGTAAAGGCGGAGAGCATGTTCGCCGAGGTGGAGTACGTTGCCGCGAAGATCTTGGAGCTGGTGCGGAGCAGGGGGTTCCGCTTCCGGGACATCGCCGTGGCGGCCCGGAATCTGGACGAGTACGCCGCCACCATCGAGAACGTCTTCGAGCGCTACAGCGTGCCCGTCTACCTCAGCCGCCGCAGCGACGTGCTGGAAAAGCCGGTATTGAGCCTGCTGGCCGGCGCGCTGGACGCGGTGACGGGGGGCTACGAGTACGAGGACATGTTCCGCTGGCTGAAGACCGGCCTCTCGGGCCTCGCCGACGGGGAATGCGACAAGCTGGAAAACTACGTCATCGCCTGGGACATCCACGGCTCCATGTGGGTCCGTGACGAGGACTGGACCGCCAACCCGGACGGCTGGCGGGAGTCCTTCACCCCCGCCCAGGAGGCGGCTCTGGCGGAGATCAACGCCATCCGCCGCCGGGTGAGCGGCCCCTTGGGCCGCCTGGCCCGGGGGTTGAAGGACCATGAGGGGGCGTCGGAGAAGCTGCGGGTACTGTGGGACTTTCTGGAGGAGCTGGGTCTGGCCCGGCAGCTGGAGGAGCGCACCGCCGCTCTGGAGGCCCTGGGAGAGCTCCAGCGGGCCAGGGAGTACGGCCAGCTGTGGGAGCTGCTGTGCGGCGTGATGGACCAGTTCGCGGATATTTTGGGGGACATGCCCCTGGACGGGGAGGAGTTCGCCCGCCTGCTGAAGCTGGTGCTGACCCAGTACGACGTGGGCACCATCCCGGTATCCCTGGACCAGGTCCAGGCCAGCCAGATCACGCGCAACGACCGCCACCGGATCAAGGCCCTGTTCCTTATGGGGGCCAACGACCACGTCCTTCCCGCCGTCCAGGCGGGGACGGGCCTGTTCACCCGGGAGGACCGGGAGCGCCTGCTGGAGATGGGCATCGAGCTGGCCCCCAGCGGTATGGAGGTCTTCCATATCGAGCTGCAAAATCTCTACGCCGCCCTGGCCCAGCCCGAGGAGGGGCTGTGGATCAGCTGGCCGGCGGCGGAGCTGTCCGGCGCGCCCCTGCGGCCCTCCTTCGTGGTGGGACGGACCCGCGCGCTGCTGCCGGGGGCGGGGGAGTCCGCCGGGGTCCGCCCCGTGGACTGCCGCCTCACCGCGCCCCTGCCCGCGCTGGAGCTGGCGGGGGGAGAACGGGGCGGCCCGCTGTGGAGCTACTTCGCCGGGGACGGGCGGTACCGGGCGTCCCTGGACGCCATGGAGCGTGCCGCCGGGATGACCCGAGGGCGGCTCTCCGCCGACGCGGTAGACGTCCTCTACGGGCGCAGCTGCCGCATGTCCGCCAGCCGTCTGGATAAGATCAGCTCCTGCCACTTCGCCTACTTCATGGAGTACGGCCTGCGGGCGAAGGAGCGGACCCCGGCGGGGTTCGACGCTTCGCAGGTGGGGTCCTTCCTCCACTTTGTTCTGGAGGATGTGACCCGCCATGCCATGGAGCGGGGGGGCTTCGCCAAGCTGGAGCCCCGGGAGCTGTCCCGGCTGACCGGGGCGGCGGTAGACCGGTACATGGCGGAGGTCCTGCCGGACTTCGACAAGCGGGACGAGCGCTTCAAATATCTCTTCCGCCGCCTGCGCAAGACGGTGGGGACCATCGTGGCCAACGTGGCCGACGAGCTGGCCCATTCCGACTTCGCGCCCATGGCCTTCGAGCTGGGCTTCGGCGAGGGGGAGGCCATGCCCGCCGTCACCATCCGCAGCGGGGACGCGGACCTTACCGTATCGGGCCGGGTGGACCGGGTGGACGGTTGGCTCTCCGACGGAAAGCTGTACCTGCGGGTGGTGGACTACAAGTCCGGGAAGAAGGCCTTCGACCTCAGCGACGTCTGCCACGGGCTGAACCTGCAGATGCTGATCTACCTCTTCGCCCTGGAGCAGGAGGGCCGGAGGGTGTTCGGACGGGAGATCGTCCCGGCGGGGGTGCTGTACCTGCCCGCCCGGGACGTGCTGGTGAGCAAGCCCCGGGCCGTGGAGGCGGAGGCCCTCCGGGCCGCCCTAGACAAGGAGCTGCGCCGCAGCGGCCTGGTGCTCAGCCAGCCGGAGGTGCTCCGGGCCATGGAGCACGGCGCGCTGGAGGAGCCCCGGTTCCTCCCCCTGGCCGTAGGCCGGGGCGGCGGGATCACCGGAGGGCTGGCCACCGCCGAGGAGCTGGGAAAGCTGGGCCGGCTGGTGAACGGGATGCTGGAGACCATCGCCGGAGAGCTCCGGGGGGGCGTGATCGACGCGGACCCCTGCTACGTCAGCGAGAGCGACAATGCGTGTACCTACTGCGAATTTGCCTCCGCCTGCCACTTCACCGAAGGGGAGGGCGGCGACCGGCGCAAGCCCCTGCGCCCGGTGAAGCCGGAGGAGTTCTGGGGCAGGATCGATATGCTGATCGGAGGGGAGGGGACGCCGTGGGCATCCAACTGACAGACAGCCAGCGGGCCGTAGTAGAGGACCGGGGGGGACGTGTGCTGGTTTCCGCCGCCGCAGGCAGCGGCAAGACCCGGGTGCTGGTGGAGCGGCTGTTCCGCCGCGTGCTGGGGGAGGAGCGGGCGGACCTGGATGATTTCCTCATCATCACCTACACCCGGGCCGCCGCCGCCGAGCTGCGGGAGCGCATCGCCCAGGAGCTGGGCCGCCGCATGGCGGACGACCCCGGAGACCGCCATCTCCAGCGGCAGCTGCTGCTGGTGTATCAGGCGGACATCAAGACCATCGATTCCTTCTGCACCGCTCTGCTGCGGGAGAACGTCCATCTGCTGGACCTGGGAGACCAGGGGGGCTTGACGGCGGACTTCCGGGTGCTGGACGAGGGGGAGGCGGAGCTGCTGCGGCAGCGTGTCCTGCCCCGGGTGCTGGAGAAATTTTATACGGATATGACGCCGGGGCAGACCCAGCTGGCGGACTGCTTCGGCTTCGGGCGGGACGACCGGGGGCTGGAGGACCTGGTCCTGGAGCTCCACCGCAAGGTCCAGAGCCACGCCTACCCCCACCGCTGGCTGGAGGAGCAGCGCCGGAGCTGGGCCGCCCTGCCGGAGGACGGGGGCGAGACGGAGTTTGGCCGGGCCCTGCTGGTCCGGCTGGCCCGAAAGGCCCGCCACTGGGCGGACCTCCTGGCCCGTGCGCTGGAGGAGATGAGCTCCGACGGCGCGTTGGCGAAGGCCTACGGTCCCGCCTTCTCCGGCGTGTCCGGCCAGATGGAGGCCCTGGCGGAGGCGGCGGACAAGGGCTGGGATGAAGCCGCCGGGCGTCTGCCGGAGTTCCCGCGCCTCTCCCCGGCCCGGAAATGCGAGGACCCGGCGCTGAAGGATAGGGTGCAGACCCTCTGGAACCGCTGCAAGAAGGATACGGCGGCCTTCTCCGCCATTCTGGAGACCTCCGGGGCGGAGGCGGGGGAGGACCTGCGCCGCTCCGCTCCCGCTATGGAGGCGCTGCTGGCGCTGTGCGTGGATTTTTCCGAGGCCTACCAGCAGGAGAAGCTGCGCCGGAACGTGACGGACTTCTCCGACCAGGAGCACTACGCCGTGCGCCTGCTCCTGGGGGAGGACGGCCGTCCCACGCCCCTGTCGGCGGTGACGGCGGAGCGCTACCGGGAGGTGATGGTGGACGAATACCAGGACACCAACCAGGTACAGAACTGCATCTTCGACGCCCTCTCCCACGGGGGCCGGACCCTCTTCACCGTGGGGGACGTGAAGCAGTCCATCTACCGCTTCCGGCTGGCGGACCCCACCATCTTTCTGGAGCAGTACCGCCAGTACCCCGACGCGGCGGAGGCGGAGGAGGGGGAGCCCCGACGGATACTCCTCAGCCAGAACTTCCGCTCCCGGAAGGAGGTGCTGGACGGGGCCAACTTCATTTTTTCCAACCTCATGAGCCGGGAGATGGGGGAGGTGGACTACGGCGCGGCGGAGCGTCTGTACTTCGGCGCGGACTACCTGCCGCCCCGGGAGGACTGTCATACGGAGTTCCATCTGCTCCTGCCGCCCCAGGATGACGGAGAGTCGGAAAAAGTCCCCTCCGCGCTGCTGGAGGCCCGTCTGGCGGCGGACCGGATCGCGTCCCTGCTGTCGGAGGGCTTCCCCGTGACGGACGGGGATACCAAGGCGCTGCGCCCCTGCCGTCCGGAGGACATTGTGATCCTCATGCGCTCCCCGGGCCCCCGGCTGCGCCACTACACCCGGGCTCTGGCGGAGCGGGGCGTCCCCTGCGCCACCCAGGAGAATGAGGACTTTTTCTCCGCCATGGAGGTGGCGGTGATGTGCTCCCTGCTGGAGATCCTGGACAATCCCCGGCAGGACGTGCCCCTGATCGCCGTGCTGCGCTCGCCCCTGGCGGGCTTTTCCCCGAACCGGCTGGCCATGATCCGTGGAAACCACCCGGAGGGGGATTTCTACGAGGCCCTGGCCGCCTCCGAAGAGGAGGACTGCCAAGACTTCCTGTCCCGTCTGGCGGACCTGCGGAGCCTGGCCCGGGACATGAGTGTCCACCGGCTCATCTGGCGGATCTACAACCAGTGGAACGTGCTGGGGGTGTTCGGCGCCATGTCCGGCGGCGAGGGACGGCGGGAGAACCTGGTGGCCCTGTACGAGCACGCCCGAAGCTTTGAGAGCGCGGGATATAAGGGCCTGTTTGCCTTCGTCTCCCATCTCCGCCGCCTGCTGGAGAGCGGGGAGCAGCCCGTCACCGCCTCCGGCGCGCCCTCCGGCGGCGTGCAGATCATGAGCATCCACAAATCCAAGGGGCTGGAGTTCCCCATCGTTCTCCTGACGGACCTGGGGAAGCGGTTCAACCGGGCGGACCTCCAGACCCCGGTGCTGGTCCATCCCCACCTGGGACTGGGGCCGCTGTATATCGACCTGGACCGCCACATCCGCTACCCCACCATCGCCCGGGAGGCGGTGTCCGGCCTGCTGAGCCGGGAGGCCCGGTCCGAGGAGATGCGGGTGCTGTACGTGGGCATGACCCGGGCCAAGGAGAAGCTGATCCTCACGGCAGCCATGCCTTCCGCCGGGCGGCGCTTGAAGGAGCTGGACGCCCTCTCATCCCTGCCCGCGCCGCCCGAGACCGTGGACGGCGCCCGGTCCATGGCGGAGTGGGTCCTGCTGCCTCTGCTGCGGCGTTGGGAGGCCGCGCCCCTGCGGGAGCTGGCCGGACAGGGGGTGGACGATTTCGCCCCTCTGGAGGACGCCCCCTGGCAGGTGTTCCTCCACGAGGACGCGGTCTTTGGAAGCCGCCTCCAGGAGGAACCGGGCGGTCCGGAAGCAGTCCCCGGCGCGCCAACGCTGCCGGTGGACCGGGAGGCTCTGGACTTCGTCTATCCCCATCTCGCCGCCTGTACCGCGCCCACCAAGCTCACCGCCACCCAGCTCAAGGGCCGGGAAAAGGACCGGGAGATCGTCCAGGAGACCATCCAGCCCTACGTCCGCCGGGAGTTTTCCGCGCCCCGGTTCCTCTCCGGGCAGCGGCCCCTCACCGGCGCGGAGCGGGGCACCGCCACCCACCTGGTGATGCAGTATCTGCCCCTGAAGGAGGATACGGATGTGCGCGCCGTGGTGGAGGACCTGGCGTCCCGGCGGTTCCTGACCCGGGAGCAGGCGGACGCTGTAGACCAGACGGCGATCCGGCGGTTCCTGGCCTCGCCGCTGGCGGCGGAGCTGCGGAAGGCGGACCACGTGGAGCGGGAGTTCCGTTTCAGCCTGCTGATGCCGGGGGAGCGGTACTTCCCGGAGCTGGCTGGCGGGGAAGAGGTGATGCTCCAGGGCGTGGTAGACCTGTACGCCGAGAAGGACGGCGCCGTCACCGTAGTAGATTTCAAGACGGACTATGTCACGGAGGACACGATCGCGGAGAAAGCAGCCCATTACCGTCCCCAGCTGGAGGCCTACAGCGCCGCCCTGGAGAAGATCCTGGAGCTGCCCGTCAAACGCCGCGTGCTCTACTTTTTCAGCGCGGGACGAACGATGGAGGTCTGACGCCGGAGAAAGCCTGAGGACGAAGCGCCCGTCGGGGAAAACCGGTCTCCAGCCGGTCTGCGGGACCGTGAGCGCCCCATAAACGAAGGATTTTCCCAATTCTTTCCCTAAAATAACAATTTTTCCCTTGTAATTTTCCAAATAGTGGTGTAAACTAGGCTTATATGCACATCGTACCTGGGAATTTGTTGTAAGACTGCATGAAAGGGAGGCGGCGGGAATATGTTTCGCGTAGGGGACAAGGTTGCCCATCCAATGCACGGGGCGGGCGTGATCGACGAGATCGTGACAGAGACCGTAGCGGGCGCTGCACAGGATTATTATGTGTTCCGGATGCCTGTGGGCGGTTTGACGCTGAAGATCCCCACCGCCTCCGGAGAATCCTTCGGACTGCGGGGGGTCTGGGACCTGAAGCGGATACAGCAGCTGTTGAAGGACCTCTCCGGCCTGGAGGTGGAGCGCTTTACCGGCAGCTGGAACCAGCGCTATCGGGAGAACATGCAGCGTCTGAAAAGCGGAGACCTCTATGAGGTTGCCCGGGTGATGAAGGGTCTGCTCAGCCGGGAGAACGAGAAGGGGCTGTCCACCGGCGAACGGAAGATGCTGCGCACGGCCAAGCAGATCCTGATCTCCGAGATGGCCCTCTCCACCGGGGGGGAGTACAGCGATATCGAGCAGCAGGTCAATTCAGCGGTTGCGGGAGGCGCAAAGGGATAATGGGTCTTTTTTCCAGATTGTTTCATAGAAGGGGACAGGCGGAGCATCCAACGTGCAGCGTGATCGTAGCCGCCGCCGGGTCCTCCAGCCGCATGGGCGGGGAGAACAAGCTCCTCCAGCCTCTGGAGGGCGTGCCCGTCTTGGCCCACACCCTGATGGCCTTGAACGCCTCGGAGCTGGTGGACGAGATCGTGGTGGCCGCCCGGGAGGAGGACCTGCTGGCCTTCGGCGACCTTTGCAAGATCTACGGCGTTTCCAAGCCGGTGAAGATCGTCCGGGGCGGGGCGTCCCGGCTGGAGTCCGTGTACCTGGCCTCCCTGGAGTGCCGGGCGGATACGGCCTTTCTGGCGGTCCATGACGGCGCGCGGCCCCTGGCCACGCCGGAATTGATCGACCGCACCATCGCCCTGGCCCACCGCACCAACGCCGCCGCCCCCGCCGTCCCGGTGAAGGATACCATCAAGATCGTCCAGGACGGGCGGGTGACCGGCACCCCGGACCGGGACAGCCTGCGGACCATCCAGACGCCCCAGGTCTTCGATGCCGCCCTGCTTCGGGCGGCGCTGGAGAGCGCCCGAACCACCGGAGAGGTCCTGACGGACGACTGTTCCGCCGTGGAACGCCTTGGCAAGGAAATTTACTTGACAGACGGCTCCTATGAGAACATTAAGATCACGACACCTGAGGATCTGGCCCTGGCGGCCGAGCTCCTGCACCAGCGGGAGGTGCAGTCATGAGTGTGCCAAGGATCGGTCAGGGCTACGACGTCCACCGCCTGACGGAAGGCCGCGCTCTAGTGCTGGGGGGCGTGACGGTCCCCTGGGAGAAGGGCCTGCTGGGCCACTCCGACGCGGACGTGCTGCTCCACGCCTTGATGGACGCCCTTCTGGGTGCGGCGGCGCTGGGGGACATCGGGCGCCTTTTCCCGGACAGCGACGCCCGTTACGAGGGGGCCGACAGCCGCGTCCTTCTGCGGGAGGTCGGGAAGGTCCTGACCCAAAACGGCTATACCGTCGGCAATGTGGACGCCACCCTGATCGCCCAGCGGCCGAAGGTCGCGCCTTACATCCCCCAGATGCGCTCCAACATCGCCGCCGACCTGGGGCTTCCCCTGGACGCGGTCAGCGTCAAGGCCACCACCGAGGAGGGGCTGGGCTTCACCGGAGACGGCTCCGGCATGTCCGCCCAGGCGGTCGCCCTGATCTTCAAAGAACAATAAAGCGTAACGCTGGCAGGCGTCCCCTTTCCGGAATGTGGAAGGAGGACGCCTGCCGCCGTTTCCGGGGATGGCACCTCCGAAAACCTCCCTGCATATATTGATGACGGGAGGCGGTGGTATGCCTTACTATCTGCTGCTGAGCCGTTCCATCACCCATGCCCAGCGCATGAGCCGTACCCTTGAACGGGCGGGCATCACTGCCCGGTTCTTCCGGCCCCCCATGGGGCTGACCGACAGAGGGTGCAGCTACGCGGTCCGCGTCGGCGAGGGCAGCCTGCCCGCCGCCCTGAGCCGGCTGCGGGAGGAAGGGCTTGCTCCGATGCGCGTCTTTTACGCGCAGAGCGATGGGACCTTCAGCGAAATCACGATATAACACAGGGAGGGCCGGACCTCTTGCACCGCCTCGCCGGCGGCGGGAGCCGGTCCTCCCGCTATTGTCAGGAGGAAGCGCAATGATCTACTTTGACAGCGCAGCCACCACGCTGCAAAAGCCGGACGCCGTTCCGGCGGCGGTGGCCGGCGCGATGAGCACCATGACCACCCCCGGACGGGGAGACCACCCTGCCGCCCGCCTGGCGGCGGACCTGATGCTGCGCTGCCGTATGGAGGCGGCGGAGCTCTTTGACGTACCCCAGCCGGACAACGCCGTCCTGACCACCAGCGCCACCCACAGCTTGAACATCGCCATCCGCAGCCTTGTGAGAACGGGGGACACGGTGGTCATATCCGGCTATGAGCACAACGCCGTCACCCGGACCTTGGCGGATATCGGCGGCGTGTCCTGCCGGATCGTCAACGCCCGGCTCTTCGACCCCGCCCAGATGGCGGAGGGCTTCCGCCGGGCCGTGGACGGCAAGGTCCGGGCGGTGATCTGTACACATACATCCAACGTCTTCGGCTACACCCTGCCCATGGACGATATCGCCGGGATCTGCCGGGAGCGGGGCGTCCCCCTTATCGTGGACGCCGCCCAGTCCGCCGGGATCCATCCGGTGCGCGTCAAGAGCTGGGGCGCGGCCTGCGCGGCCATGCCGGGACATAAGGGCCTTTACGGCCCCCAGGGCACGGGTCTGCTGCTGTGCGGGGACGGATTTGTCCCTGCGTCCCTGCTGACCGGCGGTACCGGAAGCCTCTCCCGGCAGCAGGAGATGCCGGACTTTTTGCCGGATAGGCTGGAGGCGGGCACCCAGAACGTCCACGGAGCGGCGGGCCTCCTGGAGGGCATCCGGTTCGTCCGCTCCACCGGCCTGGAGAAGATACGGCAAAGGGAGGGCGAAGTGATCCGGGTGCTGGCGGAGGGCCTGAGGGGCCGGGAGGACTTCCGGGTGTTCGACGACCCGGCGGGGGAGAGCTCCGTATTGAGCGTCCTGCCCCTGCGTATGCCGCCGGAGACTCTGGCGGGCCTTCTGGCGGAGCAGGGGGTAGCGGTGCGCGCGGGACTGCACTGCGCGCCGCTGGCCCATCGGACCGTGGGAACGGAGGAGACCGGGACCCTGCGTTTTTCCGCCTCGGTCTTCAATACGCCGGAGGAGGCGGAGTCAGTGCTCCGGATGCTGGAAAAATGGTAAGGGAGCCGGAAAAGGGAGGCGCGCG
>OFFZ01000448.1_pt1 | contig 25354 bp, 20 predicted proteins | sample 1521631 | NCBI WGS metagenome assembly OFFZ01 (sample SAMEA3504102, study PRJEB24116) | mouse gut metagenome | biome: mouse gut; feature: mouse-associated habitat; material: faeces | place: Denmark | collected 2011 | reverse complement strand
GGCATACGAGATTACAAGGTGACTGGAGTTCAGACGTGTGCTCTTCCGATCTTTGACAAAACTGAATGTCGTGGTTCCGTCCTATTGGCTTGCGGACATTACAAAAAAGTCGTTCTTAGGAATATACCCGATTCATGTGATACATAACGGAGTTGACACAAAGAATTTTAAGCCGGTCAAGCATGATATCAGGAAAAAATATGGAATCAAAAAGGAAAAGATTGCATTAGGAGTAGCGGCAATATGGGATGAAAGAAAAGGACTTATGGATTTGGTAGAATTGTCGCAGAAATTAGATGAGGAATATCAGTTTATTGTGGTTGGTCTTACCAATAGGCAAATGGAGTCGTTGCCATCGAATATTATTGGAATTCAACATACGAATTCAGTACAGGAATTGGCAGAGCTATATTCGGCGGCGGATGTATTTGTAAATCCTACCTATGTTGATAATTATCCAACAACGAATATTGAGGCGATTGCCTGCGGGACGCCAGTTATTACATATGATACGGGCGGAAGCGGGGAAAGCGCGTCAAAATTCGGATGTGTGGTGAAGCGTGGGGACAAGGAAGAAATGAAAAAAGCAATAAAGGAATACGCAGGCAAAAAATTAGAGTCGGGAGATCCAATGATGTATGATGTTTCAGTTAATAGAACAATAGAGCAATATCTGGCGCTCTATTCCTCTCTTATAAGGGGGGGGGTGTAAAAAGGACGATATTTTTGATAATCATAGGGCGGGGAGTCTCTGGCGGTCTGCACCGTTTTAGCGGAGGGGCAGAAGCATGAGTAAGATTCTTTCTATTGGCATTACCTCCTATAAACGCATGAATGAATTAGTAAGGTGTATTAACAGCATTGGAACAAAATATGTGGATGATATAGAAATTCTGGTAAGCGAAGATCATTCACCGCAGTCTGCTCAGCTCAAAGCCGAGGTTGAAAAGATGAAAGAAAGCAGTCCTTATGATATTCGTTTTACCACTAATGAAGTGAATTTAGGATATGACAGGAATCTTGGCGCAATCATTCAGAAATGCCGGGGCGATTATATTTTCTTTATGAGCGATGATGATATTGTCTTTGAGGGGTGTATTGACAGGCTGATTCCGATATTGAAACAAAATGGAGAGAAATGCGGCGTACTCTACGGTCCGTTTATATATTCGAGAGACAAGACCAGGGACAGGGTGAGAAGTTGTAATGGATATATATCTGCCGGAGAAGAAAACGCAGCGAAGTATGTCTATGACTCTATTTTATTTTCTGGTTTGATATTCAAGAAAAAATTTGTCCAGGATTTCGACGCATCGCAATTCGTTAATTATAACTATTTTCAGGTATATCTGTTTTTGCAGATGATGTTCCGATATGGCGCATATTATATAAACGAACCAATGGTTGTGTGCGTAGGAGACGGTGAAAATGCGTATGGCATATCCGATTCAAGCGGTGGGAATCAGCTTCTGGCGAACCGAAAGAGTGTGAAGTCAAATCTGGAATTTAATAGAACACTCATAAAAACCATAAGAAAATTTGATGAAGAGACCGGATGCCATATCATCAAGGCGTTTGAAAAGCAATATTCCCTGCATTCTTATTCCGGATTATCGATGGCAAGAGAGGAAGGAATCAAGTATTTTGAAGAGTATTGGGATATGCTGAAAAAACTTGATATGAGAATGTATCCCGTGTCCTATGCCTACTATCTGATACTCAGGATTTTTGGAACGAAGAAAGCGGAAATCCTGATGTCAAAACTGAGGAAGCTGGTTAAAAAGGAGTAGAAGCATGACTGTTTCTGTCGCATTGACAACTTATAACGGAATGAAGTACATAAAGGAACAATTAGACTCGATTGCAGGACAGACATATACTCCGGAAGAGGTTGTGATTATCGACGACTGTTCAACGGACGGTACATATGAATATGTCTGCAATTATATACGGGAGCGAAATCTATCTGGCTGGGTGGTATTCCAAAATCCTGAAAATCAGGGCTGGAAACGTAATTTCAGAATTGCCTTCCAAAAATGCCGGGGAGATTTCATCTTTTTATGCGATCAGGATGATGTATGGCATGATTACAAAATTTATGAAATGAAGAAGGTTATGGAAAATAATCCTTGCATATCACTGCTTGTCTCTAATTATTCTGTAATGGATATTGACAGAGAAGAAAAAGTAAGAATACCCGGCTTGAATAAAAACGACGGTTCAGTTACGCGGCTGACGTTTCAGGAGCACGCCCTTACGTTAATGCGGCCCGGATGTACGTATTGTGCAGCGAAATCACTGATTGATAAATTGTGGGAAAAAGACCTGATTCATGAGCCGCATGATCAGATGTTGTGGAATTATGCGGCAATCAACGATGGATTATATCTGTTTAACAGAATAACCATGAGATACAGACGGCACTCAGACAGCGCTTCGACTCCGGAACTATCATTAAGCAAAAAAAGAAGATATCAGGAAATGAAAGAGAGCGTCAGGCTTTGCGGTTTTTTTGTAAAAAGATGCGAAGAGCAAGGCATGGATGACAAAGTAAAAATTATAAATGGACATATCCGTTTTGTGACAGAAAGAGCCAGGATGTTAAAAAGAGGAGCGCTGGTAAAATTACTGTTTTTTCAGATTAAAAATCATAAACACTACGCAACGCTTCGGAATATGCTGTCTGATGAATATTTGATAGTATTCAGAAAATAAAAGCGTTTAAAAATTGAAGAGGACATTTTCCGTATGGTTTCTATTATCTTTTTAACATGTGTATTGACGACAATGCTGGCAATCTGTATGTTGTCGTTCAAGAGATATCTTTTAACTCCGCAGTTTGGATTGCTCGTATGCTTTATTTTAGCGTTGATTGGCTGCATGATATATGCAAAGCGGTGGAATTTAGAATTTTCTGCAATCACGCTCTTAGTTGTTTTGGCTGGTTTTGCGTCGATTGTGTTCGTGTCTTTATTTTTTCAGCATAAATATCGGCTGAATGGTAATCTGGCAGAGGCGGTAAGAAGGAATGATGGCTCAGAAATTTCCGTAAAAAAAGTAAGAGTTATTATTTGGACGGTCATCCAGGTTGTGAATCTCTATCTGGTAATTCAATTTTTAAGAACTCAGACTGGAACTCTGTCGTTACAAGTGGCGATTAATTCCTATCGCAATTCGATTTATCTGACAGGCGACGCGGTAGCCCTTCCGTTTTTTACCAGGGTTATAAGGAGTATGTGCATATACTCAAGTTATCTGTTTTTGTATTTATTATTCTATAACGCAGTCAACAAGATAAAATCAAAGCTAAATAAATACTATATCATCAATATCGTCTGTGCCGCCGTTACTTCTCTGCTAATCGGGGGAAGCCGGGGGAGTCTGCTCCAGTATTTGATAGCGGGGCTTGCAATCTATTTTACACTATATACTTTTAAGTATTATCGTGCGTTTTCATTTAAACAGGTATTTTATGCCTTGGTGATAGCGGGAGTATTTCTGCTTTTGTTTGGGCAGATGTCAGAATGGCTTGGAAGAGGCGAGGTTGAAGAATTAGGGGATACGCTATTTACCTACTTATCAGGGGGAATGGCTAATTTAGACACTTATTTAAGACACAGTGAATTTTACAAGACAGATAGAAATTATACATTCGTTGAATTGGTCAACTTTTATTATAGGCTGACAGGACAAGGACATTTACAGTATAGAGGTCTTCTGTCCGATGTATACATGTCAAGAAGAGGATTTGGAACGGGAAATATTTATACGATGTTCGCCAGTTATTATCATGATGGAGAGATGGCTGCTGTTGTGCTGTATTGCGCTCTTATGGCATTTATCGGACAGTGGCTTTTGAAAATGACGATTAATAGTTTCAGGGGAGGCAGAATCAACATTCCGATGGTTATATACGGTTATCTGTTTTTTGACTATATTCAATGTAATTTTTCAAATCGGTTCTATTATCAGTTTTTCACGGTCAATATGTTAAAATTCGTAGTCTTCCTGATTGCATTCAAATTTTTCCTGACGACAGATTTAATCAAGATAGACTATAAAGGTCAAAGGATATAGGAGGTTTCAATGGATATTAAGAAGTTACATTCTGTCGATTTAGTAGCCTTCGATTTTTTTGATACTCTTGTACATAGAACGTGCGACCCTGAAAAGATACTGTCGATGTGGGCAAAAGCGGTAAAAGAAAAGTACAGTTTAAGTATCTCCTCATCGGAGATATATAGAATCAGAAAGCAATCTGAGATAAAACTGCGCAAATCCGGATTCCAGGATGTGACATACCGTCAGATACTCCGTGAGATCCATTCAGAATTAACAGCTTTGGGTTTCCTGGAACAAATTAATATTTCAGAATTTGAATCCGCATCTTACCAAATAGAGTATCAATATGAATTAGAGCATCTTTACCTGGATGCTGAGAATATGGAACTTGCCAGGATATGTACAGAAAATGGGAAGGATGTAATCATAATCTCGGATTTCTATCATAGTAAAGAATTTATCGGAAATATTTGCAAAAAATTGGGGATTCGTCAGTTTTTCAAAGATATCTACGTCTCTTGCGATTGCAATGCAAGGAAATCCACCGGAGAATTATATAAGGTTGTATTAAAATTAAATGATACGCCTCCAAAAAGATGTTTGATGATTGGCGACCATCCGATATCGGATCAGAGAGTACCAGGAAAGATGGGGATTCAGGTGTTTCCGGTGAACTATACAGGCGTCAGTGAATTTATTACTGAAAAAAACGAAATGGAACGGATTGCCCGTGGTATGAGCAATGGAGGACATGTTTTAGATGGCTACGTGGGAATTATGTATCTATTTACTGCCAGGCTATATGAGATTGCATCCGTCGGAAAATGCCGAAAACTACTGTTTTGCTCCAGAGAGGGGCAGCTGTTAAAGAAGCTTTTTGATATCTACCAAGAAATTGCGCACAAGGATCATTGGATTGACAACGAGTATCTCTATATATCGAGAAGGGCTACTTTTCTTGCATCTTTGAGAGAATGTGGAAAAGAGGATTTTTCTCGTATGTTCCTGAATTATGATTCTTTGACGGTCGTAGATTTTTTAGATAATATTGGATTCAATCAAGGTGAAATTGCGGACGTCCTTGGCAGGACCGGTATTGAACGGGATATGCCTGCGGTTCCGAGGGGAAAGAGGGCTGAATTTGATGAGTTTCTTGAAAATGATGAATTTATCAGACTATTTAATGAAAAGAGAGAAGAAGCAAATTTACTTTTAAAAGAATATATACGGCAGATAAATGGGAATTCCCCGATCTGGATGGTAGATATTGGATGGCGGGGGTCTATCCAGGATAATCTGTTTTTGGCGTTTGGGCGGAAAGTAGAGATTACCGGTCTTTATTTTGGGTTGAAAAATGCAGTGAGAACGGCAAAAAATAAAAAGATTGGAATAATTTTTGATAATTATGAAGATGAGAAAAATTACAGTCTGATGTCTTTTAACTATTTAGATTTGGAAAAAGTATGTGCGGCGGATCATGGTCCTGTTATCGGATATGACAGAAAGGGAAAAATGATTGAACCGAAAATTCTTGAATCAGAAGAGGAATTGGCAATCTATCGCTATATGAAAGAGGGACAGGATAGATTGGAGGAGTCCTTTGCCAGGCTTTGCCTGCAGTTTGACGATTCAATCTATGGATATTCTGACCTGGTAGATGCTTTAAAATCCGGCTATCTATTCCATTTATGCGTCCGGCAGCCTGAGAATTATAAATATTATTTTGATTATAGAAACATTGTGGTTGAGAATTTTGGCGCTAAGACTACAGAGATACGAAATAAGTTTACGTTCAAAGGATACTCGGAACAGTTTCATTGGGGACTGGTGAATTATATATTCCGGTTCTTGGATAAGGCACATTTGAAGGCAATGTATCCTGTGGGCAGGGCATATTGCAGATTTCTATATTGTTTGAAAAAGAGAAGGTTGAAAAGAGTGGAAAATGAATGGATTAATCAAAAAATATGATTCACTCCCGAAACAACTGCGAGCCTCATTTTGGTACTTAATCTGTAATTTTGTACAAAAGGCGGTAGCAGTGATATTTACGCCCATCTTTACACGCTTGCTGACAACGCAGGAATATGGACATTATGGGATCTTTAATTCTTGGGATTTGATTATTTCTGTGTTTGTTACCCTGAATCTGTCATACGGAGTATTCACGCAAGGTATGGTTAAAAACAGCGGCGACAGGAAATCATTTGCCGCATCATTTCAGGGATTAACATTTGTATTGTTTTGTACATGGATATTCATTTATATATTGTTTCACGTTAATTTGAACCGTATGACGGGGCTTAGTACGAGAGAAATGCTGGTAATGCTTGGATCGTCCTGGACGTCTGCAGCTTATGGGTTATGGGCGGCGGAACAGAGAATCGATTATCATTACCGGAAATTAATGCTCACGACGCTTACTGCGGCAATATGCGGACCATCCCTTGGAATCGTATTTGTAAACATATTCCCGGATAGAGTATTCGGAAGAGTATTTGCAACTTTTATAGTGAATGTTCTCGTCTATATAGGGCCTGTTTTTTCTCAGTTTTTCAACGGGGGGAAGATAATCAATACCAGGTATTGGAGGTATGCGCTGCTGTTTAACATTCCTCTGATCCCCCATTATCTGTCCCAGACCTTACTTAGTAATTCTGACAGAATTATGATTGAGAAAATGGCTGGTTCTTCGGAATCCGGTATCTACAACCTTGCATACTCTGTGGCGGTGACGATGATTTTTTTTAATTCCGCATTGCTTCAGACGATTCACCCCTGGCTTTACCAGAAGATAAAAGACAGGAATACAAAACAGATTAAGACGGTAGTATATCCTGCCTTTTTCATTATCGGTTTTGTTAATTTAGTTTTGATTATTTCGCGCCGGAAGCGGTTGCAATATTTGCGCCGCCGCAGTATCGGGAAGCAATCTGGGTAATTCCTCCGGTAGCTATGAGCAGTTTGTTTAATTTCTCATATGGTTTGTTTGCAGATTTTGAATTCTATTATGACAAACCATATCTGGCAACTTTCGCTTCTGTTGCAGGAGCTGTTCTTAATTTGATATTAAACTTTTTATTTATCCGGTTATTCGGATATTTTGCCGCCGGTTATACCACGCTTGTCTGTTACATTTTATTTGCGGTCTTGCATTATTATTTTATGATTAAAATATGTAATACATATATGGAGGGGAGCAGGCCTTATGATACCAAACTGTTAGTAATTGGTTCGGGGCTGTTCCTTCTTCTGGGGTTTGCTTTTATGTTTACCTATCGTTATCCAATCATAAGATATGGATTGGTTTTTATCGGCCTGGTTATGATTTTGATATTCAGGCGGAGATGGATGTGCTATCTAAAAATGTTTATTGATTTACGGAATGGTGGGGGATAATGAGCTTTAGAGAGTATTTGAATTCAAACAGAACAGAATTTTGTACAGGATGCAGCGCTTGTTCGGCGGTTTGCCCTACGGACGCTTTGCATATGGTACAAGACGAAACGGGATATTATGTTTCGGAATTTGATGCGTCGAAATGTATCAATTGCAATAAATGCAGCAACATCTGCCCAATCCTTTCACCGAAAGAATATCCATATCGGGGTAAACGCCCGGCGTCCTATGCTGTCCAAATGCATGACGAACTCAGGAGCAAGTGTTCATCCGGAGGAGTATTTCTTGCCGCCGCACAAGCCGTTATTGATGTAAAAAAAGGAACCGTATTCGGCGCGGCATGGGAGGGTGAGGTTTTATATCATTGCGGCGTAGATAATGTTGACGGCTTGCTTAAATTGTGCGGTTCTAAATACATACAGAGCCATATGTCAGGCACGTTCCGCCAAATCAAGAAATTACTGCAAAACAAGGAGACGGTTCTATTCTGTGGGTGTCCCTGTCAGGTGGCGGGATTATATTCATATTTGGGCAAAGACGATGAAAATTTATATACAATAGACCTGCTGTGTTACTATGCGCCCTCTGTTCGGATGTTCCAGGATTATTTAAAAGAAACTTATCGTGGAACAGCAAAAAGTTGGAATTTTCGGGATAAAGAACTTGGATGGGACTGTGAAAACCTAACGGTTTTCACTGTCCCGGATATGAAGCGGCAGACGTCTGAGGATTTAGGGACAAAGAATTTGGATGGGACTGTGAAAAAAATCATCCGTTCCCGGGATATCGATCTGTTTGAACAGGCTTTCCATTCGCATCTGCTGATGAGCGAGCATTGCCAAAAGTGTAATTTTAACAGAATCCCTCGTCAGGGAGATATCACATTGGGAGACTTTTGGGGGATAGCAAAATTTGATAAGAGTTTTGCGGATGAGAAGGGAACCAGCATCGTTATCGTAAACAGTGAGAAAGGCAGAAAACTTCTGGAGCTTTGCGGTAAAAAGCTCAGGAAAATAAAGAAAACCGATTTAAAATACATAAAAGGCAACCGAATTGGGAAAGATGCGGACGTTGTAAGAAGCGAAGCATGCAAAAGATTCTACGATTTATATCAAGCGTCTTCCAATTTTAACAAATCAAGTAATTATGCCCTTTCGTGCCGTCATGACGTTGGGATTGTCGGGTGCTGGGATATAAAAAACTATGGCTCGCAGCTTACCTATTATTCTCTTTACAAAATACTGAATCGAATGGGATATTCGGCGGTATTGATTGGCTGCCACAAAAAAGCACAGTATCAATCTGTCGGAACGGCGGAACTGTTCAGAGACAATCCCTATCCTGCATATGATATTTCCCGTCAGTATGATAACCGGCCTGAAATGATTGAAGCAAACGCATTGGCGGATACGTTCGTAGTTGGTTCGGATCAAGTCTGGAATTATGGGCTTTATAAACATTTCGGAGAATTCACTTTGCTGGATTTTGTGTTCTCGAATAAAAATAAAATAGCATATGCGGCTTCTTTTGGAGGGAATTACTGGAAAGGGAGTGAAATAGAAAGGGTGTTCTTTCAGTTTTGCTTAAATAGATTTCATAAAATTTCTGTTCGGGAGACGTCGGGCGTAGAATTATGCAGTCAAAAGTTTGGCTGTCATGGGGATTGGGTAATCGATCCGGTTTTTTTAGCCGGCGCCGACGTGCTTTCCGGGCTTGCGCGAAAGGCAAGTGTGGATGTATCTGGCAGGTATGTGTTTGCGTATCTTCTTGATTATTCAAAGGATAAGGTTAATGTGCTTAACCGAATCTGTAATAGGACAGGCTGTAAGAGTGTGGTGGTTACAGATCCAAACCAGGCAATAGATCCTGCATGGAAAGGTTATGTCCGCGTAGACGCTCATCTGGAGGACTGGCTGTGGTTATTTCAAAATGCGGAGTATGTATTGACGGATTCGTTTCATGGAATGTGTGTATCACTCATCTTTCATAAGAATTTTACGGCGGTGGTCAATCAGAAGAGAGGGGCGGCAAGGTTCCATGATTACGCCGCTATGTTTGGACTGGATGAATATATTCTGCAGTCAGCGTCAACGGCATTATCCGGGGAATTTAAACTTTCACAAGTAGATTATGAAAGGATTGACAGGCAGATATCGGATGCTGTGGAGTCAGGGATGGCATGGCTTAAAGATGCAATAAATCCTGACATGCCGGATAAAGGCGGCTTGACTGCTTATGACGAAAGCCTTATTCGCAGATATCGGGCAAGCCGTCAAAGATTTCGATATCGATTATTAAATTCTAAACCAATCAGATATTCAAAAGAATACGGATTTGGTGAAATGTGCGTAATGGCGTTCAAAAGCCTGCGCATCAGATTGAGAGGTTAAAAAGGAGGCTAAAAACCTATGAGCGAGTTTCGTGGAGCAACATTGCTGATCACTGGCGGCACCGGCAGTTTCGGGGCTGCTGTGTTAAAACATTTTCTGGAGACAGACATAGGACAGATCCGCATATTCAGCCGTGATGAAAAGAAGCAGGACGATATGCGTCACGGGCTTCAGGTGAAGCATCCAGATTATGCCGGAAAGGTTAAGTTTTATATTGGTGACGTCAGAGACCCGCGTTCTGTGGCTGACGCTGTGTCGGGCGTGGATTACATATTTCATGCGGCGGCTTTAAAGCAAGTTCCGTCCTGTGAGTTCTTTCCCATGCAGGCAGTTAAGACGAATGTAGAAGGCACGGACAACGTCCTTCACGCGGCGGTGGACGCCGGTGTAAAGAAGGTCGTCTGCCTTTCAACGGATAAGGCGGCATATCCCATTAATGCGATGGGAATCAGCAAGGCGATGATGGAGCATGTTATTTTCGCAAACGCTCGCGTTGCTGCCAGGAAAGGCGGCACGATGATCTGCTGTACCCGTTATGGGAATGTGATGTGCAGCCGCGGCAGCGTAATTCCCCTTTTCATTGAGCAGATTAAAGCGGGGAACCCTGTCACGATTACGAATCCGGAGATGACCCGGTTTCTTATGAATCTGGATGAAGCGGTGGAGTTGGTACGTTTCGCATTCCACCATGGGGCTCCAGGCGACCTGTTCATCCAAAAAGCGGCCGCGTCTACAATCGGAGACCTGGCAAAAGGAGTTCAGAAACTTTTTGGAGATACCGGTACATATGTGATTGGGACACGGCATGGCGAGAAGCTCTATGAGACGCTGATGACCAGGGAAGAGAGATTGCGCAGTGAAGACATGGGGCGGTATTTCCGCGTTTCTGCAGATAACCGTGACCTGAACTATGACAAATATTTTGTGAAGGGACAGGTCTTGACCCAGGCAGAGGAGTCTTATACATCTCACAATACCACGCTGCTCGATGTTGACGGAGTCGCAGATAAGATTCTCACAACAGATTATGTACAGGAGCAGCTTGCAGCCATGCGGTGAATTTTACTGTCAAAATTATTCGGAGTTAAATCGATATGGAAAACAAGATATACTCACAACATTATTAATCTAAGTGGGACAGAAAATCTTGTCACTGTAATGTGGGCGAATGAAATATTTGATCCGAATCATCCAGATACATTTGGCGAATCGGTTTCATATCATCGGGATAGAGAAAGGGGGAATGAATAATGAAAAAGAACGGAAATGTGGTATATATCGTATCGTTGGTAATTTCGTTGGTAATTTCTATTTACGCCATTGTTTTTCCAGAGCATTTTTCGCGCATTTCCAATGCAGTATTTTGCTTTTTGACGGAGAGCTTTTCCTGGTTCTATCAGCTTGTGATGTTCGGCTTTGTGGTCTTTGTTTTATGCGTTGCATTTTCTAAGTACGGGAACATCCGGCTTGGCAGGGACGATTCAAAGCCGGATTACAGTGTGTTTTCCTGGTTTGCAATGCTGTTCTGTGCGGGGATGGGCGTTGGATTAGTATTCTGGGGGATTTCGGAACCAGTTTCCCATTATGTGAATCCTGTGGCAGGAATAGAGCCGGGAACAGCAGAAGCCGCGGATTTTGCTATGAGAGCCTCTTTTATGCATTGGGGAATCCATCCCTGGGCAAATTATGCAGTTGTCGGGCTGGCGCTTGCATACTTTCAGTACCGGAAAGGAAGACCAGGCTTAATGAGTTCGGCGTTAACCGGAATCCTTGGGGGAAATACGAGTGGATGGCTTGGAATGGCAACCGATATACTTGCTGCATTCGCAAGTATCGCAGGTATTGTGACTTCTCTTGGATTAGGCGTTCTTCAAATTAATAGCGGTTTTCATAAAATGTTTGGCATACCAGACACGCTCAGGGTACAGATTATTATCATTGCGATTGTGACGGCTATTTTTATGGCGTCTGCCATTTCAGGGATTGACAGAGGTGTAAAAATTTTATCTAATATGAACGTATATCTTGCGATTACGTTGATGGCTGGGACGTTTCTCGTAGGCCCTAAAATCGAGATATTTAGTAATCTTGTGAATGGTATCGGGGGTTATATCAATGGTTTCCTTCAGGATAGTTTGTCAATTTCCCCGTATGCAAAGACTGCCCAATGGATTAAGGCATGGCGTATCTTTTATTGGGCATGGTGGATTGCGTGGGCGCCTTTTGTAGGACTGTTTATTGCTAGGATTTCAAAGGGCAGGACCATCAGGGAGTTTGTGCTGGGGGTTGTTGGGGCGCCAACCCTTGCGTCGGTTATTTGGTTTGCTATTTTTGGATCCATGGGGATTCACCTGGGGCAGAACGGCGCGATGGGGCAGGGGGAAATGCAGGAAATTGCTGCCGCGCCTGAGTCGGGAGTTTTTTCGGTGTTGAGTCATTATCAATTCGGGACGATTTTATCGGTTATTGCACTGGTACTACTGTTGATATTCTTTGTTACATCGGCTGATTCCGGGACATTTGTTTTGGCAATGCTTTCCTCAGAGGGGAATATGAATCCGCCCAGGGCTAAAAAAATTGTATGGGGTCTTCTGCAGTCGTTTATGTCTATTGGCCTGCTTGTCAGCGGCGGGCTGAAACCGCTCCAAACCATATCGATTGTTGCAGCCTTCCCATTTGCGTTTGTAATGATTGGGGCGTGTATATCGTTGGTTAAGGCGTTGGGGGAGGAGGGCGTTATGGAACAGGCGGTTTCTGTTGCTGAAACGTCGGAAGAGAGTTTGAAAACGTAATTTACTCAAGGGAAGCCAAGCAGTCATGCAGCGGCGAAATGCTACTGAATGACTGCTGTTTTTTATGTAAAAATTCAGCTCATTACAGCGCTTGCGGACATGGCGTTAGAGCGCTTTAAACTGCTTTGCAAGCTGTAAAAATGTTGAGTTCGGCATCACTTTCTTAGACGGAATAAATAGGTATCGCCAACATTTATAATTGTTTGCTCTGCTCCACCGAGTAGCTGCCGCGCAATACTGAATACCACGATTTTTCTTAGCAATAACATCCGGATCGTTTAATTTATCTTCTCCCTTAACCTCCACAAGATAAATCATATCCTCCGTTTCGACAACAAAATCTGGCTCATAATTATGTCCGTGATTATAGGTAATATTAAATTCCTGGGGCGCCGGGCGAAGCCAATTCTGAACCTCGGAATCGGTTTCAAGCACTCGTGCAAGAATCAACTCTGGTTCGCTATCAAATTTTGCCGTACTGAAAACTCCTTTTTTTATACCTTCAAACAACACTGATTTTATATTTTCTGTATAAGTCGAATATAAGTTCACGCGTTCTTTAAAGGTATACGTTTGCTGTAGGTTGTAATCTCGAGTTCCGATCACTTCTTCCTGTAAAAATCCGTTTTCACAGTAGAAGTGCTGAAGCATCTGTTTGTAGATTTTATTACCAACGTCTCGTTTATACATCATGACGATGTTTTGCATACCATTAGTTCCATGCTGATTCTCATAATAATCACAAACTTGAGAAATCAATTTGAATAACAGATTGGAACATCTCTCATAATCGATCTCGGGTTTCGAGCGCACTTGCTCAAGCAGAATCTTTTTGGGATTATAACCCTCGAAATCAATGACTCCACCTTTCATACGCTGTCTATCTTGCATATCCTCCAAATTTTGAACCAATAGCTCGTTTTTAATCGGAACATGGGAAAACTCTGTTATATCAATATCGAAGTCAACAAAGACATATTCTTCAACACCTTCATCCGTCACCTTAATACGAGGAATAGGAATAAATTTTTCTACGGCCTCTCTGTGAGTTTGTTCTGTCTGCTGATTTAACCATGCCATCAGCGGATTCTCATTTTCATGGAATGCTTCGCCCAGGTCTTTGTCATCGGACAACTTTTGACTAACCGCAGCCGCTATTTCCTTTACCTGCGCAGAAGTAACCGTATGTGCAGGTGTTTTTTGGATATGCTGAGATACTTTTTCTTTTATTAATGATGTCGCTTTCTTAATAAGAGCAGCATTCTTTTCGGTTTTCTCAATCTGCGTTTCTTCATACGCTTTTTCCAATTCTTTATCTGGATCTGTTTTGAAGGATAATTGTGTATAGGTAATTTCTTCTTCCTGGATATCTTCTGCTTGAATAACATTTCCAGCCTTAAAGATGGAATCGCCTTTCTGCGCCTCATCGATGATGTCACTGAATTTATCGTGAGCAGTAAGCATAACCGCATCTACATCACGCTCTCCTGTACGCGCCCCATAAGGCAGACGCAGACCTCGGCCTACCATCTGTTCACGTAAAATCTTGGAAGCAGCAGTACGAAGCGGCACGATGGTATACAAGTTATTGACATCCCATCCTTCTTTGAGCATATTTACATGAATAACAATTTCTACTGGATTTTCCGAATTTTCTACGTCCAGAAGAAGTCGTGTGTTTGCCTCCGTTTCAGAGCCTTTCTGCTTTGAATGAATAACGATTGTCTTGTTCCTATATTTTCCTTCACGGAATTCATCCGACTTGACAAAAGTCTCTGCCCATGCTGCATGCTCCGTATCCTTACAGACTACCAGCATAAAGGGTTTAACCAGACGAGCTTTATTATTTTCAGCGTATACCTGCAATTTTCTCTTGGTATTTTCATGGCAGGTGATACCATCTAAAAGCATCATTTTATCAAGCTGTTCATCTCCAAAATTATAAAAATCGATATCAGAGCGTGTCACAGCAAACGGAGTACGGGTGTAACCATCTTCGATAGCCTTTGAAAGTGGATATTCGTACACAACATTTTTGAATAGTGCCTGTCGGCGGCCCTTTGTTACGAAAGGGGTAGCTGTAAGCTCAAGACCTAATAAAGGATTCAGCTCGTTTAATGCCTGAGAGCCTTTCGCAGCACGATAATGGTGTGATTCATCCATAATCAATACAAGGTCAGGAAGAGCGGAAAGAAACTGATAGAAAGAGTCGCCAATCACCTCGTTTACCTTTTTCATATGGGCGTCTTCTTTGTTAAACTTGTCTATATTGTAAATGTAGATGTGAATGTCAGATTCAAATAATGAGATTGTTTTTTCACGGTAATCATCATCCGTGATAATCTGTGGCAGAGTGCGAAAGCAGCCAAGTCCTTTGAATACGTACTTAGGGCTGCCGCTGTCGCACAAGTCTTTCTTTAGCTTATCATATATTGTGGTATTCGGAGCCACAACGAAAAAGTTCTTGATCTCATGCTGGGTATACAGATACGCGATAAACGCACCCATCAATCTTGTCTTTCCAACGCCTGTCGCAAGGGCGAAGGTTAAAGAGATAAAGTCCCTCTCAAAATCGGAACAGGTCGGATACATCGCATGCACAGCGCCAAGAGCAGCTTTTAAATTCATATCCTTTCGCAGAGTAACGCTGTTTACAATCTCTTCGAGAATTTTAAGTGAGTGCGTCTGCGGCTTTCGCAGTGACATGACGCCGCTGATATAATCAGTTGTATATTGTGGAAAAAAATTACTCATCACAGTCCTCCTCATCCTCATATACAGGAGGATGCACAATGTTTAAATTATAGTCGGTTTTTCCAAACTCACAGCGGTCAAGGAGCATTTGCGGAATCTTCTTCACTCTAATGTTCTCATAAGCCTTATCTAACCCACTCTCAAAGGAACGGCAGGCGATAATTAAATACTCGTCATTTTCCATGGTGTCTTTGATAGAATCGAGATAGTTGCCGTTCAGATGCCTTGTTGTCACAAACAAATAGCTATTTTCGCTGCCATTGGATTGTTTCCAGAATAACTTGCTGTCCGGAGCATAGATGAAGCCTTCATGTAAAGCTACAGCTGCAGCAAGCATATCAGCATCATATTCTTCGTTGATGACTTCTTCCCCGAAAACATCCTGCTTGATAAGTGTTGGCGCTAATTCATAGAAACGATAGCCGCCTCCGCCTTGCCAGTTAACATTTTTTGATATGCCGCCTTTATCTTCGCCAGATATGATACGATCCATTCTATATTTACAATGAGAAAAGGCGTGCTCACCCATTTCAATACTAATATATTTTCGTCCCATTTTGTGAGCAACAGCGGCAGTCGTACCGGAGCCTAGGAAACTATCTAAAACGAGATCTCCCGGCCGCGTTGCTAATTCAAGTATCTTTTCCAGAAGAACTTCTGGTTTTTTACCGCCAGAAAAGGCCACGCCGCCTTCGCGATTAACGTTATTCCAGTTCAGTGTATCCCAAAGCGAACCTGTTTTCTCACGTTTATAGAGAACTCCATCCTGCATAATGGTAACATTTTTAAACCAGCTTACCAGACGCTTACTTTTTCCAACAAAATAAATGGTTGTAAGTTTTCCTTTATTTCGCCCGGAAATAGGATAATATTCAATAGAGTACAGGTTGTCTTCTTCATCTGTCGCTTCTCTTACACGCGTGCGAATCGAGGTTTGCGCATTTTCTGTAGTACATATCAAATCGCTGTATTTATAAAATACCTCCAGTTCGGTAATTCCGTCTTCTCGGGCTAATTTCGCAACACTTTTTGTGCTGTAGGAACTGTGTTTGTAGATGACAATATCTCCGCCGGATCCATCTTTAATAGTGGTGTAATACGTTCTTTTACCAAAATCATTGAAAACAGTGGTGTACTTAAAACTTTTTCCGTTAATTTTCATACTTTCAAGGTATTCGCCAAGTTCAACTTTGGAATAAGATTCGTTGAATTTGTCAAATCCAGGCTTCGCATAGCAAATGATAAATTCTACATTCTTTTTAAGGCGCTTATCCTCCCCGCCGCCAGAAGCGCCGGAAGAATTTTTTGTCTTTACAACGATGAGATTGATAAAATTACTTCTGCCGCACACCTCATCCATAAGTACTTTGCAATAGTTCATTTCATCATCATTTAACTGCACAAAAATAACTCCGTCGTCTGCAAGCAGGCGCCATAACAGATGAAGCCTGGCACGCATAAGCTGCAGCCAAACAGAATGTTCAACGTTATCATCATATTCATCAAATGCCTCGCCAGTGTTATACGGCGGATCAATATAGATACACTTTATCTTTCCGGCATACTGTGGCAGTAAAGCTTTTAATGCTAACAGGTTATCTCCATGAATTAGCATATTCTGTGTTTCCGGGTCTTTTTCTGTATTGGATAGCTCAGGACGTTCAATCAATAGACGAGGCTCAATATTCATAGGCTCATCCTTGCCGATCCATGTCAGTTCTAATTTATTTGCCATCATTGATTCCTCCGCTTTCGTTTGAAGTTGTGCATTGTAGCCAATAACTTTGTGTATTATATCATGAAAAAGTGGACTTTTCATCTATTTAAAATAAGAAAAAATCGCAGAGTATCTTCCTCTGCGATTTTTATTTAAAAAAGCAAATTAATTATAACTATCTAATGCAAATAAGTCAATATATAATTTTGTTTTGTAATATTTTGGTGTAAAATCCAGAATAATATTCAGTCTATTCAAAAGATTCTTATATATTTGTCTTTATTTTCGCTGTCATCCCTACTATTTTTGAACCAAAAATCAGCATAAAAAATCGCAGAGGAAGATACTCTGCGACTGGGGAGAGGATGGTTATCTGGTATTTATTACCCTGTAAGGAACAGGAGGAACAAAGAACTTTAGATTCATGCAGAAACTATCTTTCAGAAACGGCGCTAAAAGATGCCTTCATCCTTACTTACGACAGGATGTGTCGGTATCAGGGAGCATGGCATATGGAGAAAAAGTTAATATTTCCGGCATACGTAATGTTGGAAAGTGAGAATGAATCTATTTTAAGAGATGAACTGGCTCAATATAAAGGAATTTCGGGCAAGGTGCAGACCGTCCTGGAAATAAATCCGAAAGAAGAAAAGATTCTGAGAATCCTGTGCGGGAAAAGGAATCATATAGGGATGTCCAGGGGTGTGATCCGCAGTGGGGTTACGCAAGTGACCGAAGGTCCGTTAAAAGGGATGGAAGCCCGGATTTGCAAAATCGACCGGCATAAGCGGCTGGCAAAATTACGGGTACAGGAGGGGCATGATAGTCGGTATATCCCGGCGGGACTGGAAATTGTGGAGAAAAGTATTTGACATTTAATACAAACGGGGAGACACGATATGAACTATTTAGTTGTAGTTGCTCATCCGGATGATGAGGTTTTGGGGGCTGGAGCAACAATAAACAAATTTATAAAAAGCGGCCATAGAGTTGCTGTGGCTATTATGGTTGGGAAAGCTGACGCCCGGAAGAATCTATCAGCCACTTTAGCCGATGATGAGGCCAAGGCTATGTCTATCATGGGCGTTGAAAAAGTATTTCATGCAGATTTCCCCAATATAAAGATGAATACGGTTCCGCACTTGGAACTTGTACAGTTTATAGAATCATGTATTACCGATTGGCAAGCAGGGGCGATAATAACTCACCATCCTTCTGATACGAATATAGACCATCAGGAGACCAGCAAGGCTGTCAATGCTGCATGCCGACTGTTCCAGCGAACAGACGATGTTCCCAAATTGAAAGAGATGCTTTATATGGAAGTACCAAGTTCTACCGAATGGAGTCTCAACACAGCGGAAAACCAATTCATGCCAAATACATTTGTTGAAATCGGAGAAGAGGGTGTAAAAGTGAAACTTGTGGCTCTTGCAGCTTACAAGGGCGTCATGAGACAATTTCCACATCCAAGATCAGAAAAGGCTATAGAAGGCTTAGCTGCATATCGTGGTGTACAGTCCGGTTGTTGTTATGCCGAGGCGTTTGAATGTGTATTACGGACAGAATAAGATGATGGGAGAGCATGAATGTATAAGCGTTATATAAAGCGGTTACTTGATATTGTATTGTCTCTGCTTGCAATTATTCTTTTGTTTCCTGTTTATCTTATCCTGGCAATTTGTGTACATATTGGTATGGGAAGCCCAATTTTATTTTCACAGAGACGAATTGGAAAAGATGAAAAGGTATTTAATCTTTACAAATTCCGCTCAATGACAAATGCAAGGGATGAGAACGGAAACTTATTATCGGAGAAAGATAGATTGACAAAGTTTGGGGTTGCTCTTAGATCTTCTTCTCTGGACGAGCTCCCAGAGCTGTTCTTAATCTTGAAAGGAGATATGTCTTTTGTTGGTCCCAGACCGTTGCCGACATACTATGGTCCATATTTTTTGGCTCAGGAAAGAATTCGACACAAAGTTAGGGGCGGTTTAATTCCTCCAGATAGTATCGGAGGAGAGACAACCTCAGATTGGGAAACGCAATTTAAATATGAAACATATTATGCAGAGCATGTTACGTTTCTTATGGATGTAAAAGTGGTTTTGTGGACATTTAAAATCTTATTCAAGAGAGTCGAAACGAATTATGGAGCTGATGATCGTCCTCATCTGAATAAGTACAGAGCATCAATGAACGTTCCTCAAAGTGAAATCGACCGGTGGAATAGTCTATAAGGGAGTTTATGATATAAATGAGCGAATATATCGTTTTTGTGTGTAAAGATCATTATAATCCGCTTGGGATTGTTCGTACCTTAGGCGAAGTAAGGATAAAACCAATAGCGGTGGTGGTGAAGAGTGATCCACAATTAGTAACGAAATCGAAATATGTAAAAACCAAGCATGTGGTTGAAACACCAGAAGAAGGGTTGGAACTGATTCTCAAGTTGTATGCGAAAGATAAAAATGATAAATCTTTTATCTTAACAGGAGATGATGTCACTGTACAAATTTTGGATCAAAATTATGATAAGTTAAAAGATTACTTCTACTTTTACAATGCAGGGGAAGCAGGACGTATTCGTCATTTCATGAATAAGGATGTGCTGAACGATCTGGCAGTGAAGCATGGATTCAACATAACTAAGACTTGGAAAGTGAAACCTGGGGAATGCGAGATTCCGGAAGATATTGTTTATCCGGTCATGACTAAGGCAATAAACTCTTTCGGCAAGGAGTGGAAGAGCATAGTTTATATTTGTAATAATGAATATGAACTAAAAGCCGCTTACAAGAAAATAAAAAGTGAATGTATCCTCCTTCAGCAATATTTGGAGAAGACTGATGAATATGGATTTGAGGGTTTTAGTGTCAATCATGGTAAAGATGTTTTTATAAGCATGCGAACAAACCAGGTTTATGAAATCCCGGATAAGTATTCTCCGTATTGGTATATTACCAATGTATATGATAAGGAGCTCATTAAGCAACTAAGTGGAATGATTGAGGAAATTGGTTTAGAAGGAATCTGGGAGTATGAATTCCTTGTTGGAAAGGATGGGAAGCTCTATTTCCTGGAACTCAATTTCAGAAATACTGTAATTGGTTGGGCTACTACGGTAGCTGGCATGCCGAATGCAACTCTGTGGACTGAGTCAATGAAAACAGGTCATATTGCGGATAACTGCTATAGGAAGATTCCTGATGGATTCACTGCAATGGCTGAGTGTTGGGATTACGATGAAAGAGTGAAAACAAGAATTATAAGCCGCAAAGAGTGGATGAGGCAGTATAAGAAGGTCAATGCAAAGCTATACAGAGGGCGAAATGATTTCAGACCGTTCTTTTCTTTTATGTGGTACAAGATCACACGAATGAAATTAGATCATTGAAGATAGAGGTAATGGAAGATGGAAGTGTATGGATTAGTGCAGCTGGTATCCTCGCATATTGTTGGATAAAAAAGGGAGAATAAATCCATGAAGCTTTTAATAACAGGCGCAGGAAGTTATATAGGTACTAAGGTTGCTGATTATATTCAGGAACGTGAGCCTGAGTGGAAGATAGATCGGTTGGATGTGCAAACTGACAAATGGAAGAAGTGCGACTTCTCCTTTTACGATTCTGTCTTCCACGTGGCTGGGCTTGCACATCGGAAGATAACGCCAGATATCGAGCCTTTGTATTACATGGTTAATCGGGATCTTGCTATTGAGATTGCTCAGACAGCAAAAGAGAGTGGAGTTAGTCATTTTATCTTCATGTCATCTATGAGTGTGTATAGCGATGATGATACGTATGTGGATGTTCACACACCAACGAATCCCGATAATGCTTATGGGAAAAGCAAATTACAGGCTGAAGATGGCATACAGAAGTTAGTGTCTGAAGGCTTCTTCGTATCCATTATCCGTCCACCAATGATTTATGGGAAAGGATGTAAGGGTAATTATAATTTACTAAGAAAGATAGCTTTGAAGTTTCCTGTGTTTCCAAAAGTAAACAACAAACGTTCCATGCTTTTCATTGGTAATTTTGCTGAGTTTATTCACCAGTTGATTTTGAGGAGAGAGCCGGGTGTGTTCTATCCACAGAATGCGAAACTGGTCAATACCACGGAATGGGTGAAGTATATAGCCGAAGAGAATGGGAAAAAGGTTCATATGTCCTCGTTCCTCGGCTGGTGCACAAAGATAGGAATGCATGTACCGGGGATTAAAAGATACTGTATCAAGGCATTTGGCGATAGCTACTATGACCTTGAGATGAGCGTATATCATGACATGAATTATCAGGTTATTGGATTCAGAGAAAGTATTAAAAGAACGGAGCAATAGAAGGAGAGTTCTTAGATGGGACAAGAGTATTTTTCAATGGAAGAATTGGGGGAAGAAGGTCTTCGAAAGCTCCAGGTGAGATGTCTTGAAATATTGGTGTATTTCAAAAAGATATGTGATGAGAATAAGCTTACATTTTATCTTGCAGGCGGCACGGCAATCGGAGCGCTTCGCCACAAAGGTTTTATTCCTTGGGATGATGATATAGACGTCTTTATGCCGAGACCTGACTATGAAAAACTTACCAAAATTTGGTCAGAAGTTGCAGACACATCAAAGTATGTTTTCATTAGAAGTAATCGTGAACATAACTATCATCATCATGCCGCCAGCATTGTGGATGTTAACACCACATGGATAGAAGAACGGAATGTTAATAATGATGTCCCACAGGGAGTAATGATGGATGTCATTCCTCTCGATGGATGTCCAGATTCAAAAGTTAGGAGATTCTTTCAGCTTTATAACGCCTTCAAATTTGCTGTTTTCAATGTCCAAAGACTGCCTGAAAATAAAAACAAGAAAGTCTACTATGCTACGAAGGTTGTGCTTGGAATATTCAGAAGCAAGAGATTAAGTGATGCTATATGGATTTCTGCTGAGAAGAGAATGACGCGATATGATTTTTATATGAATAAGAACATTACAGAGTTGATAGGCGAGGTTTACGGCATGCTTGAAAAGCATCCAGTGGAGGATTTTTCTACAACTGTGGATGTGGATTTTGAAGGATATAAAATGCCGTTGATGAAGGGCTATGATGCATATCTTAAATCGGTGTTCGGTGACTACATGCAGATGCCTCCAGTAGAAAAAAGGGTTTCTAAAACTCGTTTAATATACGGAAATTTTGAGGAGCCATTTAGTAAATTTAAAGGAGTATATTATCTAAAAGGAAATAACATAAAATGAACATAGCAATTATATTCGCTGGCGGTACCGGACAGAGGATGAATACAAAACCAAAACCAAAACAGTTCCTCGAGTTGCATGGAAAACCGATAATCATCTACACGATAGAGTACTTTGAGCAGCATGAGCTGATTGATGGAATTGTCATCGTGTGTGTAGAGAAGTGGATTGATTATTGTCAAAAGTTGGTTGATAAGTTTCATATCGAAAAGGTTAAAGCAATTATCCCGGGCGGCTCAACGGGAATGCTTTCAAGGTTTGAGGGCGTTAAAAAGGCCAAGGAACTCTACCCGGATGATACGATTTGCCTAATGCATGACGGTGTCAGACCAATGATTGGACATGACATCATCACTGCTAACATTAAATCAGTCGAGAAGTTTGGGTCTGCTGTGACCGTGGCACCTGCAATCGAGACAATTGCTGTAAGAGGCTCTGATAACAAAGTCGGTCAGATTATCGACCGTAGCAAGTGTCAGATGGCTAAGGCGCCGCAGTCATTTAGATTAGGCGAACTATTCAAAGTTCATCGTGAAGCGATTGATGCCGGTATGAATGATTGCATTGATACAGCATATTTGATGCAGTTGAACGGCTATGATGTGTATACAGTAGAAGGCTCTGCTGAGAATATAAAAATCACGACACCAACGGACTTCTATACATTCAGGGCGCTGATGGATATCAGAGAGAATTCACAGATATTTGGAGTATGATTATGAATCGAGTTCAGATAGAGGATTGTCAGAATATAGGTAATCTTGATTTTATAGATTGGAATCAGTTCAAAGGCTCTACCATACTGATCACTGGATCCACGGGTCTCATTGGCTCGAATCTTGTTAATGTGATTGCGTACAACAGTCAGAAAAAAGGGTTGGATATTAAGTTGATTCTACCTGTGAGAAACACAGGGGCAGCAATGGAGTTTTTTAACTGGACTGGTGCAGAGATCATACATTATGAACTGGGTAGCGAGCTGACGATTGACACATCAGTAGATTACATCATCAACCTTGCAAGCCCTACAAGCTCTAAGTTCTTCACAGAGAAGCCTGTGGATACTATGAAGACAAACATAGATGGTACACGCTCACTGTTGGACTGGGCTGTTAGTCATCCGGTGAAAAAGTTTGTAAGTTTATCTACGATGGAAGTTTATGGATTTCCAGAGAAGGGGCATAAGGTGAAGGAAAATGAACTCGGTGCATTTGAAACAATGAATGTTCGTAACAGCTATCCTGTAGCGAAGATTGCGTGTGAATGCCTTTGTAACAGCTACTATGCACAGTATGACGTTCCAACTGTGATCATCCGTGCAACACAGACATTTGGGCCTGGCGTGAAATATGATGATGGTCGTGTGTTTGCCCAGTTTATGAGATGCGCTGTTGAGAAGAAGAATATCGTGCTGAAATCAGCCGGATTGACGGAGCGTAGCTACTTATACACAGCTGATGCGGTATCAGCGATTCTGGTAAGTCTAATGAAGGCTGAGCCAGGACAGGCTTACACTGTTGCAAATCCAGACACTTACTGTTCTATCAAAGGTATGGCTCAGATGATTGCTGACGATATCGCAGGCGGTGAGATAAGAGTTGTGTTTGATATAGAAAAGGATATCGAGAAGCTTGGATATGCTGGTACGCTTTTTATGGATTTGAATGTTGAGAAGATGGAGTGTCTTGGGTGGAAACCAAAGACGTCGCTTAAGGAAATGTATATAAGGATGATAAACTCCCATCAAATGGGTTATGCTGTAATGGGCTAAGGCGTGTTCTGTAGTGTGTCAGCCTTATAAAGGAAACTATATCAGAAAATATAAGAAAGAGAAAGTCCGATTATAAGAATGGAAAAAGTATGTGTGTTAATGAGTACATATAACGGCGAGAAATTCATAAAAACACAAATTGAAAGCATCTTAAATCAAAAAGATGTAAAAGTGGACTTGTTGGTGCGAGACGATGGTTCCTCAGACAACACATGTGCTATATTGCAGAATTATAAGGCAGAGGGGCTTATAGAATGGTACAATGGCGAAAATTTGGGTTCTGCTAAAAGCTTTTGGGACTTGCTCTTAAAAGCGCCAAAATCGAAATATTATGCTTTTGCGGATCAAGATGACTATTGGCTGGAAGACAAACTTTACAGGGCGATAAGTGTGATTAAATCAGACGGGGATATAGGGTCAAAACTGTACTTCTCCAAAAAGACTATAGTCAATGAGGATTTGGAAGGAATCGACGTACAGGATGAACCGGTACGTGGAGTAGGATTGGAGTACTCATTAATTAGAGGATTTGCAGCCGGTTGCACAATGTTGTTTAATGAAGAACTATATAAAAAACTAATTGAGTATACTCCAAAGGTCATGACTATGCATGATTCCTGGATTTTAAAGGTAGCTGGTGCAATTGGAAAAGTCATATATGATAATGAATCAAGAATATTATATAGACAACATTCAAATAATGCGATAGGTAATCAAACAAGATACAAGGCTTTTGTGAGACATATTAGCAGTATCTCTAAGTTAAAAAATGATGATACTCGTATTATTATGGCAAAGCAGTTGGTTGATTATTATTCTGAAATGATGTCTGCCAAAGATGTGTATTTTACAAAACTTTTGTCTGACGCTCGAAATTCATTTATTTCACGAATTAAGATGATACTCACGAATTATTATCAAACACAAATAAAATCTGATATATTGTCTTTCAAAATCCTAATATTACTTGGATGGATTTAGGAAAAGAAATTACGCTAGGTAGGGCTGTCGAATGAGTGCTTTTCAAACTTACACGTTGTATATAGGAGTATTTTTACTTACAACTGCAATGCTTTTTCTATTTAAGCATACATTTAAATATAAGCTTAAAGCCGGATCAATAGATTTAAATTTTGTTTTTCGGCTCATTTTTATGATTATATCTCTTATGCCGCTAATACTAATGGCTACATATAGATATGATACCGGAACTGA
>OFFZ01000445.1_pt1 | contig 25389 bp, 19 predicted proteins | sample 1521631 | NCBI WGS metagenome assembly OFFZ01 (sample SAMEA3504102, study PRJEB24116) | mouse gut metagenome | biome: mouse gut; feature: mouse-associated habitat; material: faeces | place: Denmark | collected 2011 | reverse complement strand
CAAGTGCCTCGGCATACTTCTTAAGGTTGACATAGCAGTCACCCTCAAGGCTCTTTGCCCCTGCGCTGATGATTGATTCGGATGAAGAATAACCGTTGAGGTATTTTATAGCCTCCTCGTACTTCTTGTCCTTATAGAGAAGGATAGCGGCGTTGAGCCCTGCGAGCTCGCCTGCCTTGTAGCCATGGTTGTCAGCTACCTGCTGATACTTTGCCAGCGCGATACTGTCGTTGCCCATAAGCAGCTCTATATCCGCCTGTCCGAGTGCGTCATTGGCACTCTGGATGCCCGGCTGACGGACAGCATAGACGTAAACGAGCACCGCAATAACCACTGCTGCCACTGCAACGCAGGCATACATGATGGTCTTAGGGTTCTTCTGCACTCTCTCGCCAAGTCCGGTGAGGGTGTCGTTCACCTCGTCAATTGAGGTGCGTGTTTCTTCTTCGTGATTTGTATTTGCCATTGTGTATTGTATTTTTTCAGATTGAAGGGGACTATGGGAACGCCTGACTATTAAAAAATCTGCCGTTCCAAGGTGCAAAATTAGCATTTATTCCGCTAAGTATGAAATTTTTCGGATGCAATTTTACCCTTTGTTTTCAAAAGTTGATAAGCGGATATGATATATCAGCACCAAAACCCATTCTAAAATACATGATCGATCATCACATCATGTTAAAACACTTTAACACTATTGCCCGGATTATCTTTTTCCACCGGATGAGGAATACCTGAATTCGCTCCTGAAATATCCTGTCGGCGAAATGAGTCGGCGTGCCTCTAAGCTGCTTGCCGGGGATGTATAAGTCACAGGTTGCCCTGAGCCGAATCCTATAACGTGTGGATTTATGGAAATAAATTATTAATTTTGCGGCACCTTGAAACAACAATAGGATTTAACTAAACAAAAAAGAGAATTCATTATGTCGACTTATACAGCACTTGACTCACGCAAGGTCACCACACGCCGTCTTACTGAGATGAAAGCCAAGGGTGAGAAGATAGCCATGCTCACCGCCTATGACTATTCGATGGCAAAACTCATCGACGAGGCAGGCATGGACGTCATCCTCGTAGGCGACTCGGCATCCAATGTCATGGCGGGCAACACCACCACTCTGCCCATGACCCTCGATCAGATGATATATCATGCCAAGAGTGTGATGAAAGGCACCAACCGTGCGCTCGTAGTGTGCGACATGCCTTTCGGCACCTATCAGGGCAACCCCCTTGAGGCTCTGTCGTCAGCAATCCGCATCATGAAGGAGAGCCACGCCGAAGCCGTGAAGATGGAGGGTGGCGAAGAGATAATCGAGAGCATACAGAGGATTCTCTCGGCAGGCATCCCAGTGATGGGGCATCTCGGACTCACCCCACAGTCGATCAACAAGTTCGGCACATACAACGTGCGTGCCCGCGAAGAGGCTGAGGCTGCGAAGCTGCTCAAAGATGCTCATCTGCTTGAGGATGCGGGATGCTTCGCTATCGTGCTGGAGAAGATACCCGCCGATCTTGCCACTCGCGTGGCATCGGAGCTGGCCATACCGGTGATAGGTATCGGCGCAGGTGGAGGATGTGACGGACAGGTGCTTGTGATGCATGACATGCTCGGCATCAACGAGGGGTTCTCACCAAGGTTCCTCCGCCGTTACGCCGATCTGGGCAATACAATCAAGGATGCTGTAGGATCATACATCACCGACGTGAAATCGTCCGACTTCCCCAACGAGCAGGAGCAATATTAAGAGCTTGTCTGCTTTCAAAAGAAGGCAAAGCTAAACATACTCTAAAACAGAAGACAATAACAAAGGAGAAGGCAACAGCTCATATGGGCATTGTCTTCTCCTTGGTTATTTTATTCGGGAATCTCAATCCTCACCCAACAGGTCAGGACGGAGGAGGCGGGTGCGTGCGAGTGCCTGCTCATGCTTCCAGTCGTCGATCTTCGCCTTATGTCCGGAAAGCAGAATGTCGGGCACACGCCACCCCTTGTATTCGGCAGGACGCGTGTAGACCGGTGGGGCGAGAAGGTTATCCTGGAAAGAATCGCTCAGCGCGCTCTGCTCGTCACCGATGGCACCCGGTATAAGGCGCACAACCGCATCGGCTATGACCACAGCCGGGATCTCACCCCCGGTGAGCACATAGTCGCCGATGGATATCTCCTTGGTGATGAGATGTTCGCGTATGCGATAGTCGACCCCCTTGTAGTGTCCGCACAGGATTATAATGTTCTCGCACAGCGAGAGGGTGTTAGCCATGGGCTGATCAAACTGTTCGCCGTCGGGGGATGTGAATATGACTTCATCATAGTCACGCTGCTCCCTGAGCCATGCTATGGCACGGTCGACAGGCTCAACCTGCATCACCATACCAGCCTCTCCGCCAAATGGATAGTCGTCGACCTTGCGATGCTTGTTGGTGGTGTACTCGCGAAGGTTATGTACGGCAATCTCCACAAGCCCCTTGTCCTGCGCCCTCTTCAGGATGGAACAGTTAAGGGGTGATTCGAGCATCTCGGGGAGCACTGTGAGAATATCTATACGCATAGTCGTTTCAGTAATATACTGCAAAAGTACAAAAATTTTTTAAGCCGTCATCGCCCTCCGCCCAATGCATGGTACAGCGATATGACCGAACGTATCACATCGAAACGGTCGGACGCCTCGGACAGTTCGGCTTCAAGAAGACGCTGCTGCGCCGTGAGCACCTCAAGATAGTTGGTGGTGGTGTTGCGCATAAGCAGGCGTGTGTTATGCACCGCTCCCTTAAGTGCCACTATCTGCTTGCGGTCAAGGGCAAGACGTCCATTGGCGGTCTGCCATGCTATGAGAGCATTGTTGACCTCCATGCCGGCATCCAGGAGTTTCTGCTGGAAGTCAAGCAGATTCTCCTCATACCGAGCCCTGGCTATATCAAGGTTAGCCTTGTTGGTGCCTCGGTTGAATATAGGAACCACCACTGAGCCGAGGGCGTTGGCGATCCATGACGATGGATTGCCAACTGATCCTGATGACGTGGTCCATCCGGCATTGCCGGAAAGAGTGATTGACGGATAGAACGCCGCACGCGCGACATTGATATCGTAGAACGACTTTTGCAACCTATACTCAGCCTCACGCACATCGGGACGGTTGGAAAGCAGGTCGATCGGAATCCCCGCCGACAGAGACTCGGGGAATGACTGCTCCCTGAGCGAACCGCGCGCCATATCGGCATCCGGATCAAGGAGGAGAGAACGGATGGCATTCTCCTGCTCGGCAATCTGATTGCGAAGAGTGAGAGTGGAGCTTTCGACACGCATTCGGTTGGCACGAGCCTGAAGCACGGCTGCCTCATTGGTGCGCCCCGCACGTTTGAGAGCCTGGAGCACACGTATGTTCTCGTCCCATGTAGTGAGGGTACGTTCGCTTATCGACAGCTGCTCATCAAGCATGAGCAGAGTGTAATATCCATCGGCAATAGTGGCAACGAGCTGCGACTGCACAGCCTGACGGTAAGCCTGAGAAGCAAACCATGAAGCCTCGGCACCCATCTTAAGATTGCGCTGCTTCCCGAAAGCATCGATCTCCCATGATGCAGAGGGCCCGATGGAGAATCTGTCAGACGAGCCGGAACCCACACTGCCGTCAGCTCCCATACTCACCGAAGGCAGGAACGCAAGCCGGGATGCCGACAGAGTGGCGCGCGCCTCCTCCACTTTAAGAGCCGCTATACGCAGATCGGTATTGGAGTTCAAGCCGCTGTCAATCCAGGCAGAAAGATACTCGTCGGTGAACAATTCGCGCCAGCTCATGGCGGCAAGCGGGGAGCATACCGAGTCAGGGAGACACATATGCTCCGCATCATATCCTATAGCCGGACGCTCATATCCGGAATAAAGCCCGCATCCGCTCAGCAGCGGCAGGAGCAGAGTCAGGGCGGAAAATATATGCAGTCGGTTCATTTCTTGATTCTTTTAGGCATTACACGTTCTTCGATGGTCTGGAACACGATGAACAGCACCGGCACAATAAACAGGAGCGCGACAGTGCCTATGAGCATACCGCCCACAGTACCCACACCGATAGATATATTGCCGTTGGCACCCACACCGGATGCGAACACGAGGGGTATCATACCGAATATCATCGAGAGCGAAGTCATGAGTATGGGGCGCAGACGAGCCCGTGCCGCGGAAGTGACGGCATCGACTATCGACATCCCCGCCCGACGGCGTTCGGAGGCATACTCTGTCATAAGAATAGCGGTCTTGGCGAGCAATCCTATCAGCATCAGGAGTCCGATCTGAAGGTATATGTTGTTCTCCAGCCCGAACATCCTCGCAAAAAGGAAGCTCCCCATCAATCCGAAAGGCACTGACAGAAGCACAGCCCAGGGGATGAAAATGCTCTCGTAAAGGGCACAGAGTATGAGGTATATAAATACCACACACACCACAAAGATGAACACCGTGGAACCTGCCGACGATGCCTCCTCACGGCTCATGCCTCCGAACTCGTAGCCATATCCCGCAGGAAGCAGTTCGGCACACACCTCACGCACAGCCTCGATAGCCTCGCCGGAGCTATAGCCGCTCGCAGGGGTGCCGTTGACCTGAATGGAGGAGAACAGATTGAAACGCGATAGCGACTGCGCGCCATATACACGCGTCAGCTTAAGATACTGATTTATCGGTGTCATCTCGCCTGAGGAGTTGCGCACAAATATATTGGAGAGCGACTTGGTGTCGAGACGGAACTCAGGCGCAGCCTGCACCATCACCCTGTAGAGCTTGGAGAACCGGTTGATGTTGGATGCATAGGAGCCTCCGATGTATCCTGACAAAGCCTCAAGGACATCGCCCGGCTGAACACCGTTGCGCAGGGCGGCTGAGGCATCCACCTCAACAAGATACTGAGGGTACTTTGTGTCAAAGGATGTTGTGGCGCGCGCTATCTCAGGGCGGTTGTTAAGAGCCCCGATCACCTGTCGGGTGATATGGTGAAGGTCCTCGATGGTGCCGCCTTTCTGGTCCTGCACATGTATCTCGAAACCGTTGCTCGCACCGTAGCCGGGAATCATGCCCCGGGTGAACACTATGATACGCGCCCCGGTGATGTCGGATGTGCGGCGGTATATCTCATCGATCACCGAATCTATGTCGTCGCCATCGGCTGTGCGCTCGTCCCAGTTCTTGAGCCTCACATTAAACATGCCGCTCGATGATCCGGTGCCGCTCATCATGCCCATGCCGGCTGTACGTGAATAGACCATCAGCTGAGGTATGTCCTCAATGCGGCGGTCGATCTCCTTCATGATCCTCATGGTCTCGTCAAGATTAGTGCCGGGAGGGGTCATGACATCAATATTGATGGAGCCCATGTCCTCCTGAGGCACAAGACCGGTCTTGGTGGTCATCATCATGTAATAGAGACTGCCGCCGGCGAGCAGTATGAGCAGCGCGGTGAGCCAACGGCGCGAAATCATGAATCTCACACCGGAAGAGTACTTGCCGACAAGCCGTCCGAATCCGGCATCGAAAGCCACATGGAAGCGCGAAGAGAAGCTCTTGCCGTCAGAGTCGTGAGGGGTCATGAACAATGCACACAGAGCGGGGCTCAACGTCATTGCCGAAAGCAACGAGATACCTACAGCGACAGCCATAGTCAAGCCGAACTGAGTGTAGAACGTACCGGTGGTGCCGCCCATAAAGCTCACAGGGATGAACACCGCCATAAACACCACAGTGGTGGTGAGCAGAGCCGCGGTGATACCACTCATGCCTTCGACCGTGGCATCGTATGCCGACTTGACCCCTTCGTCGAACTTAGCCTGCACCGCCTCCACCACCACTATGGCATCGTCGACCACCGTGCCTATCACAAGCACAAGGGCAAAGAGCGTGATGAGATTGAGGCTGAACCCAGCCACATTCAGGAATATGAACGTACCGATGAGCGACACCACTATCGACAATGTGGGGATAATGGTGGCCCTGAAGCTCTGAAGGAATATGTACACCACAAGCACCACGAGAAATATCGCCTCGACAAGAGTCTTGATCACATTGTCGATCGAAGCGTCAAGAAAATCCTTGGTGCTCATGAGATCGACCATCACCATCCCTTTGGGGAGGGACTGGCGGATATTGTCCACCTCCTTGTCGATAGCATCGATTATCTCATTGGCGTTGGAGCCGGCTGTCTGGGATATCATACATGTAGTGCCGGGCTTGCCGTTGACTGCTCCGAGGTATTCATAGGACCTTGCACCGAGCTCTATCTCAGCCACATCCTTTAGTTTGAGCACCGATCCGTCAGGCTGGGCCCTTATGACAAGATTCTCGAAATCACTCTCGTTCTCATATCTTCCACGGTACTTGAGCGTGTAGCGGAAAGTGTTGTCGGACTCCGCGCCAAGTGTGCCTGTGGGCGATTCGAGGTTCTGCTCCTCAAGCACCCGGCGTATATCGGAAGGCATGAGCCCGTACTGGGCCATCTTGCCGGGATCGAGCCACACGCGCAGTGAGTAGTCGGCACCGTGGATATCCACTTCGCCCACTCCGGCGATACGCGACAGACGCGGCTCGATGTTTATCTTCATGTAGTTGGAGAGGAACTTCTGGTCGAAAGTACCGTCGGGGCTGTAGAGGGCGAGTGTCTTGATGCGCGAGGTCTGACGCTTGCGCACACTCACACCGCTGCGCGTCACCTCGGCAGGGAGAAGCCCCTGGGCGGATGCAAGGCGGTTCTGCACATTCACCATAGCCATGTCGCCATCGGTGCCCTGCTTGAAGTAGACCTGTATGCTCGCCGAACCGGTGTTAGTAGCCGACGACACCATATATATCATATCCTCCACGCCGTTTATGGCCTCCTCGATGGGAACCACCACACTCTTCTGAACGGTCTCGGCATTGGCTCCGGCATAGTTCGCCCTCACACTCACCGTAGGTGGCGCAATCTCGGGGAACTGTTCCACCGGAAGCCCCAGCAGGGATATAAGCCCCAACAGCACTATCGCGACAGAGATCACGCACGAGAGGATGGGACGGTCAATAAAAGTCTTTATCGTCATTTCGCATCCGTTTTAGCGTTAATCACTGTCCCCTCCTTTATGAGTCCTGCACCTTCCGACACTATGACGTCACCGGGCTGAAGCCCTTCGGTCACCACATATTCCTTGCCATTGCTCTGCGAAAGCACCTTTATCTCGGAGGATGATGCCTTGCCGTCGATAACCTTATAGACAAACACCTTGTCCTGAAGCTCATAGGTGGCACCCTGGGGTATGACTATGCAATCCTTCACGGCTGTGGGGATTATCACGGTGCCGGTGCCTCCGTCACGCAATATGCGGTCAGGGTTAGGGAATACGGCACGGAAGCTCAACGCTCCGGTAGAACTGTTGATAGTGCCGCTCACCGCATCGATATGCCCTTTTGACGGATACATCCGGCCGTTGCTCATACGGAATTCCACCTCGGGCATATCCTCGATAGCCTTCTTCATGGAACCGTACTGCTGCACCATGTCGAGCATCTGGCTCTCTGACATAGAGAAGTAGGCGTATATCTCTCCGTCATCGCTCACCGTCACCAACGGCTGCGCCACACTCGGGCTGACAAGCGCGCCCACACGGTAGGGTATCATGCTCGCCACACCGCTCACAGGCGATTTCACCTGTGTGTAGGACAGATTGGTAGCCGCTTTCTCAAGCTCAGCTTTGGCGAGCTTAAGCCTTGCATTTGCCTCGGCAAGCTCATTTTTGGCAGTATTTAGCTCGAAGTCGGATATCACCTTCTCCTCATAAAGCTCGGCATTGCTGTCAAGTACCAGCCGGGCGGTGGAGACTGAAGCCTCGGCACTCTGCACATTGGCTGCCGCGATATCATACGCCGCCTGGAACTGCGCGGGGTCAATCTCGAACAGCACCTGGCCTTTGCGCACAGGATCACCCTCACGGATGCATATCCTGGTGAGCATTCCGTCAATCTGAGGTCGGACCTCAACTGTCTGGCAGCCTGTGACTGATGCAGCAAAATCACTTTTAAGAGTCCTGTCGGCAAGGTCTATTACCTGCGTGGGATAAGACACCTGAGCCTTCGCGGCTGTTTTCTTTTCAGAACATGATGATAGTGTTAGTGCCACCGCTCCCACAACGATGGCAATGCAAGATAATTTCATGGTTCGTAAATTTTCTGTTTCTGCAAATTTACGAAAAATATATCTACCAATCGGGGGATGCTACAGTCAAATAAACATAAAAACAACTGTTTTTAATATTTTTAAGACCAAAAAGAATGTCGGGATCATAAAATATGCTTCTTCTCCTTATCCTCTGCCGACACAGGGGCAGGCTCGCTGATATAGCGTTCGTAGTATGCCATGATTATGGCTGTGACCGGCAACGCTATTATCATTCCTATAATCCCCAGCAGACTCCCCCACACCGAAAGCGACAGCAGTATCACCGCCGGGTTAAGCCCCATCTCCTTGCCCATGATGTGAGGGGTGATGATATAGTCACACACTCCCTGGCTCACCAGATAGACCATAAGGCACTTGCCGAACATAGATATAAATGATATCTCGCCTCCGAGCGAACAGATGAAGCATATCACAGCCACCGGGATCACAGTGACATACTGGAAATAGGGTATCATGTAGAGGATACCGACTATGATGCCCATGGGGATGGCAAGCGGGAGCCCGACAAGAGAGAATCCTATGCAATAGAACACCATGGCACACAATGCCACAAGCCCCTGACCGCGAAAATAATGGTTCATGCTGTCCTCGACATCGTAGACCACACCCATGACCCTCTGGCGGAACCTGTGAGGCACAATGAGCTTGAAGCCTCTTACTATCTGAGGATAGTCTATGAGAATGAAAAGTATGTAGACAAGGGTCAGGAGAAACGACAGCACATTCATAAGAATACCTATCGACTCCTCAAGTATCGAGGCTCCGCCGCTCATAAGCGACTGTAGACGCGAACCGTCGAGCATCTTTATAAGATTGTGAGGATCAAAGTACCGGGCTATGAAATCGACGGCTGTGCGGTAGAACTGCGGGAGCTGCCTCTGTCCCGATGTCACGCTCTTGATTATCGACCCGAGCGAATCGAGCTCGCTTATCACCGAGGGTAGAAACAGATAGACGACAAGCCCTATCACCACTGTGACATCTATGATGGTGAGTATCGACGCCAATGCCCGCCCCTTGCTACGTATCAGCCGGCGGTTGAGCTCCACAAGAGGCTGCAAGAGGTATGCCACAAAACATGCCACAAAGAACGGTAAAAGGACATCGCTCAGATAACGTATGAGAACTATGAGCAGAAATGTCACTGCCAGCCCTATGATAAGATGCATTATCCTATCGGAGGTCCAATATCTTGACTCGGCGGCTTCAGGCATAAACAGAATGGGGATAAGAGTGAATGTTGAAACGCAACTACCTATTCAACAATGATTGCCGGCGCGATGTTCACATCCGCCTGATGCGCCAGGGCTGAGGGTAGAGGGTGTTGGAGCGGGAGCCGAGATTCTTGACCATCCCGAGCGGTGCCCCCTGATATGTGAGCAGTACGAAACCGCGTGGCGTGCCTGACGGCATGACTGGAGAATCGCCCCGCAGATAGCCCAAGGCTGCGGCGCGATCGACTTCGACCCGGGGGAAAGCGTCTCTGCGCATGGCATGCGACATCACAAGCGACTGAGATGGCACCAAATCACGCCCTTTCACAGTGCCGAGACACACACCCTCGTGGATCACATCAACATGACGCCTGACGAGCTGGAGCAGCGGCATGTGAACGGACGGGAACGCGCTGACACGTTCACCCTCGGAGTAGACCGCATATGCACCGGGGTCAGAGAGCCAGCCTGAAGCCTCGGCGGGGACAGCCGGAGCACCCTTGGCTTTGCCCTTGACTTTTGACCTGCGCTCCGGCACGACAGCCCGCATACATGACGGCTCCCCGCTCTTGCGTATCACCGAAACGAACAGGCCCTCGCCGCGGGTTCGCCCGGGGATGAATCTGTAACAATGCATCCCACTGTCCTCCGTCCCATCCTCCAGGATTGCGGGTGTGATGCCCCACTCACTTACGACAGGCACAGGTACCGACTCCCCGCCAAGCTCGTCAAGAATGCGGCGGACAGTAAGCTCGTTCTCCTCACGGTTGAATGTACAGGTGCTGTAGACCAGCAAGCCGCCCGGACGCAGAGCGTCCCACAGGTTGGTCACGATCTCCCACTGACGTGCGGCACATTCGCGCACCAGTCCGGGGCTCCACTGCTCCACAGCCTCCGAGTCTTTGCGCATCATACCCTCACCGGAACATGGGACATCCCCTATGATGAGGTCGAACACCTCACCCATACGAGCAAACTGCCCGGTGTCGCCGCGAGTGACTATGACGGCGGGATAGCCCCATTTGATAATGTTCTCGCGCAGCACGGCAGCACGCGACGGCACATACTCATTGGCAACAACCACCGATCCCTCGGGCAACGCGTCAAGCACTGCCGTGGTCTTTCCTCCAGGTGCGGCACAGGCGTCAAGAACCGTTATGGGACAGGGATCGGAACCGATAACTGAGCGGACCACATGGGAATGGAACATCGAGGCTCCCTCCTGCACATAGTAACGCCCCTGATGCCACTGAGGATCAAGAGTAAATGACGGCCGCTCGGAAAGATACCATCCCTCTCTGCACCATGGCACCTGCCCGCAGGCGTTTTCGACCGACACAGGAGCCTTTCGCGGATTGACACGAACCGACACCTCCGGTTCACCTCCGGCAATAGCATCTGCCGCATCTCCGAGCCGGAGACCACGGAGCATTTCAATGAATCTTTCAGGAAGCATGACGGATGAGTTCTTTATATGAATGGCACGCACGCCTTACAGCGGCTGCGCCCGCTGACTTAGAATTTCTTGCCTTCGTAGGTTTCAAGTGCCTCACGCCATTCGGCAGTGATCGGTTCGGACTTCATGGTCCTGGGATTGAAGCCCGACATAATGGTGCGGCAACGGCAGCGCACACTGTCGTCGGTGGGGGAATAAACCCTCTGCTCAAGAGTGAGGCTCTTCTCCCCTATCGCCACCACGGCAGTCTCCACCTCGATAACGTCATCGAAGAACGTGGGCTTGCAGAAATCGCAGTTGATGTTGACAATCACCACTCCTATCTCTCCCCAACGGAGCTTGTCGCCGAGAGCAGCCTGGAAATAACGTGTCTTGGCAAGGTCCATAAATGTCAGATAGACGCTGTTGTTGAGATGACCCAACATATCGATGTCATTGAACCGCATCTGAAGCGGCATATGGTGGCGGAAATGCTTTATGCCGCCTTCACAGTAATCGCTCATAGTTTAGTTGGTGCCTATAAGGCTTATCGGGTTATATTTTATGGTGACGCGCTTGCGCGCATCATTACTCTTATCAGTGAAAAACTATCTCCTTTACAACATCGACACCCACCCAACGGTTGATGGTCTCTATAAGTCGGCTCTTGACAAAGCCGAGCTCGTTTTTAAGCGGAGCGGAGGTGAGATAGACGTGCAGCACACCATGGTCAACATATCGCCGGGAGGTGTAACGGTTGATCGATGCGCCCACCACATCAGCCCATGCGGCGGCTGCACGCTGCTCGTTGAGAGAGTCGGTGAGCCCGGCCCGGTCCATAGCCTCATCGATTATAGCAGCGATATGCCTGGGGTATGTACGTTTCATTGCAGGGTGAAGCGGCCCCCTTCCACCCGCCACAGCCGGTAGTCCCCACCGGTGCGGCCCATTATTTCGTCAAGATGAGTGCGGTTGGTGTCAGTGATGAATATCTGTCCGAATCCGTCGCCGGTAACAAGCCCCATGATGCGCTCCACTCTTGAGGCATCGAGCTTGTCGAAGATGTCGTCAAGAAGAAGAATCGGGCGCATCCCGGTCGACTCGCGCAGAAAGTCGTACTGAGCAAGCCTCAGGGCTATGGTGAAGGTCTTGCACTGCCCCTGCGAGCCTGTGCGGCGCATGGGCATGTCGTCAAGCACCATCTCGATATCGTCACGGTGAGGCCCCACGGACGTGTGTTTCACAATCTCGTCATGACGTCGGGCCTCATCCATAAGCGTAGCAAGTGTTATGCCGGGCCTGTTCAGATGGCTCTCGTAACGGAGAGTGACATGTTCGCCACCCTCTCCCGCTATGGCTGTATAATATCGGTCGAATATGACAGTGAGATTGGATATCCACTCTGTGCGTGCACGGCACAAATAGTCGGCACTCATCTCCATCATCACCTCCACAGCCCCATAGAGGGCAGGGTCGACACATCCGTCACGGAGCAGACGGTTGCGCTGTTCGAGCCCCTTGTTGTAGCGAATGAGGGCATCGAGATACTGCGGATCGCTCTGAGATATGACCATATCCATCCAACGCCTACGCTCCTCGCCGCCGCCACGTATAAGGTCGATGTCCTGAGGGGCGACCATCACCAGCGGAAACGCCCCGATATGCATGCTCAGACGCTGATATTCCTTGCCTCCACGCTTAATGGACTTACGTTTGGCAGAGGACAGCCCCATCACAAGCTCCTCATCCATCCCTTTGCGCTCATAAAGCCCCTTTATGATTGCCCAGTCCTCTCCACGGCTGATGAGCAGACGGTCGTTTATCCCCGAGAAGCTTTTGCAGAAACTCAGGAAGTAGACCGCATCGAGCAGGTTGCTCTTCCCCATGCCGTTGTTGCCGAGAAAGCAGTTGACCTTTCCCGACAACTCAAGTCGAGTCTCGGTGATATTCTTAAAATTGCTCAATGTCAGCTCATTCAGGCGCATATATAAAGGGTGAACAAAATTCAACCCGCAAATTTACTCAAAAAATCCTCCACCCCTCCATTTCCGACCTTATTTTAACCATTATTTAATCACTCGCATATTTCATCTATGGGGCTGTGATGTTCTGTTGGATGATGTATATCACTACCCACATCAGTATGAATATAGCTCTGCGCCAATTGTCCGTAGCATTTCTGCTTTATGCAAAAATAGGTCATAGCACCCATGTAGGCGACAACGGACACAATCCCGGTCACCACTCCCCACCCGGGGAAAGTATTCAATATAATGGCTGCTATACAGACAACCACAACCGGAATAAGCAGCAAGCTTAATTTCCAAGCACTTGGATTCTCAATCTGTTTCATATTTTCTGAGTCGGACTACCATTAAGACAAGAACGGATAATGGAATCATATTGTTCGTAATCTCATAGTTACTAATACATTACTCAGTCACCGGCGGTGAGGATACGCTGTGCCATGCTTTAGCCGACAGGCAATCGGCTACCTGTGGTTATATAAGCATTGCGGATTTCAGTCAGTGGGCATACGCCTGTGATTAATAATATGTTATTGGTCATTCCATATTAACCGGCGCACCTAAGGAACTTTATGGAGGGTCGGGTTGTTGTGTTGTTAGTCGTTATCGAAGTCAACCGCATGACTATTTTAACTTTTTTAATTAAAAAATTACCATAAGGATAACAAAATCGCTTAACTTTGCAGTTTGTTATCCTTTCCTCAAAATTTATACACACCTAATTCTATTTATGGAACAGAAAGAACTCGACCGCATCAGCTATGCCCTCGGACTAAGCATGGGCAATAATTTCCGCGCAAGCGGCATCCAGACAATTGATGTGCAGGACTTTGCCGACGGTGTTGCCGCCGTGTTCTGCGGATCGGAGCCTAAGATGACTTACGACGAAGCCAAAGCTGAGATACAGAAATTCTTTGAAGCTATGGAGGCAAAACAGAAAGCCGAAGCTGACAAGATGGCTCAGATCAATGCCGAGGCAGGCAAGAAATATCTCGAAGAGAACGGCAAGCGTGTCGAAGTAAAGACCACACCCTCAGGCCTACAGTATGAGGTGCTCACTGAAGGTGACGGCCCAACACCCAAGTCAACCGACCGCGTGGAGGTGCACTACACAGGCAAGCTCATCGACGGCACAGTGTTCGACAGCTCGGTAGAACGTGGCGTGCCCGCGACATTCGGCGTGACCCAGGTTATCCCCGGATGGGTAGAGGCTCTTCAGCTTATGAAGGCAGGCTCTAAATGGCGTCTGCACATCCCATCACAGCTCGCCTATGGCCCCAACGGAGCCGGCGGAGTCATCGGTCCCAACGCCACTCTCATATTTGACGTGGAGCTCCTGAAGGTGCTTTAAGATATCAGACCATTAACACAATAAAAAATAAAACGAAGATGAAGAAAATCTTAGCTGCCTGCGGTGTTGCCGCAGCATTGCTCGGCGCAACTTCCTGCGGCAATTCAGGCTCCTCAGCCTCCGCGGACAAAGGATTCGCCGACTCCCTCTCAAACTACCTCGGCATGACCCAGGGCATGCGCATATCAGCCGACTACGCCACTATCCCACAGGAGCAGAAAGATGCCCTCAAGAAGGATGACATCCTCCGCGGCTTCAAGCAGGTGATCATGACCGACACCACCCAGCAGGGCTATCTCACAGGCCTTTCATTCGGTCTGCAACTCGCAGGTCAGCTCTACCGTTACGAGCAGGCAGGCATCCCCGTTGACCGCGCAAAAGTATACGAGGCTTATGCCAAGGCTTTGGCTTGCGACAACGAGTCTGAGCGCTTTGCCCTGATGGCCATCGCCGAGGCGAAGCTGCTCCAGTCCGGCGTGTTCGTGCCCACCACCTCCAAGGGCGGACGCTACGCCATTGGCCGCGTGGTCCCCTACTGCGTGACCCCCACTCTCTGGGGCACTGACGACGCCCGCTTCTACCGCAATATCGTCCTTGCCGACGGTCTGCTGAAGGACGCCGACCGGGTAGCCATGAAGACCCACTGGAACGAGATCAAGGATACCGCCACCGACGAGGCCGAGTATCTGGATTGGGTCCGCCAGTATCTGGCCGACCACGGCTATGAAACAAAGGACAGCTACGGTATCCCTTACAGCGACGACCCCAAGACCTTCGATGCTTTTGCCACTTACCGGGCCAGCGACCATGAGGTGCTGGTGAACACCTTTGACGGTCTGCTGGAGTACAACATCTACGGCCAGCAAGCTCCCGCCCTGGCGGAGAGCTATGACGTATCCGACGACGGCCTGACCTACACCTTCCATATCCGCGACGCCGTGTGGACTGACTCCCAGGGCCGTGAGCTGGGTCCCGTCACCGCCGACGACTGGGTGGCCGGCCTGCAGCACCTGATGGACAACCCCGGCAACCTGGAGTACCTGTTCAGCGGCATTATCGCCGGCGTCAGTGAGTATCTGGACGGCACCAGCCTGGACATGTCCAATGTGGGCGTGAAGGCCGTGGACGAGAAGACCCTGGAGGTCACCCTGGAGCACCCCAGCACCTACTTCATCACCATGCTGGGTTACGGCGGCCTGCTGGCCCCCCTGAACCGGGCCTACTATGAGTCCCAGGGCGGCACCTTCGGCGCCGGCGCTACTTCCGGCTCCTACGGCACCGGCCCCGACACCATCGCCTACTGCGGCCCCTACCTCATTACCAACTGGACCGAGAAGAATACCTTCGTATTCAAGGCCAATGAGAAGTACTGGAACGCCGACGCCGTCAACGTCAAGACCCTGACCTGGTACTTCAACGACGGCTCCGATGTTATGAAGAGCTACAACGACTGCATTGCCAACATCACCGACAGCTGCTCCCTGAATGACTCCAACATGCAGCAGTGCAAGGCCGATGGCAATTACGATGATTATCACTATATCTCCTCCACCGAGGCTACCTCTTACATGGGCTGGCTGAACGTGAACCGCGGCGGCACCATGGAAGTGGACGGCGAGATGGTCGAGGTGGGCTTTGCCAACTTCAACGACGACACCAAGGCCGTCTCTCCCCAGGACGAGGAGGCACGTGCCCGCACCCATGCCGCCATGCTGAACCAGAACTTCCGTATGGCGATCTGCACCGGCTTTGACCGCGGCGCACACAACGCCCAGGTCGTTGGTGAGGAGCTGAAGGAAAAGAGCCTGATCAACAGCTACACGCCCGGCGACTTCGTCCACCTGAAGGAGGACGTCACCGTAGACATCAACGGTACCTCCAAGACCTATCCCGCCAACACCAACTACGGCGTGATCCTCCAGGATCAGCTGGACGCTGACGGCGTGCCTCTGAAGGTCTATGATCCCGCCGGGAACGACGGCGCCGGTTCCTCCTCCTCCTTTGAAGGCTGGTATAGCCCTGCCAACTCCAAGGCTTATCTGGACAAAGCCGTTGAGGAGCTGGCCGAGCAGGGTCTGGAGATCTCCGCGGAGAATCCCATCCAGATCGACATCACCTTCGCCTCCAACATTGAGCAGTACAGCAACCGTGCCAACGTCTTCAAGAAGTCCATTGAGGAGAGCACCGGCGGACTGATCCAGGTCAACCTGGTGGCCTGCACCGATGCCCCCGAGTGGAACGACGCCACCTATTGGCCCACCAGCGGCGCCGGCATGAACGGCAACTACTCCGACAACTCCGGCTGGGGCCCCGACTACGGCGATCCCGCCTCTTATCTCGACACACTGTACGCCGATGGCGACGGCAGCATGCTGAAGTGCCTGGGTCTGTTCTGATTTACAGCGTGCAGATCACCGGCAGTATCGATTCATAATGTTATGCTGTGGGAGAATGGAGACCCTTCCATTCTCCCGCAGCCATATAGAGACGGGGTGAACCAGCCATGACAAAATACTTGCTCAAACGAATCCTATACGGCATCTTTTCCATCATCGCGGTCGTCGCCATCGTCATGGTGATGATTTACGGACTGCTGGACCGGAAACAGGTTTTTGCCCAGGACGGCGCCTGGGGAAAGCAGTCCAACAATCAGAAGACAGTATATGAGTACACCAAATGGGAAGAATTTGGCTATCTGGACTTTGTCCAATACGCGGAATGGCTCCAGGAGCTGACCGACAACGGCGAGCTGGACGAGGACACCCGTTCCGAAGCCGTCAACATCGGCAGAACTGCCGACAAGGACTCGGAGCTTGTCGCGGAATATGTGGCAAAATTCACCGACTATTATCAGTCCCGGGGCTACACCGTGCGGCGGATGGAAGCCGTCCTCAACGGCAGGAAGCTCGCCAAGGGCGGACAGCAGCAGCTTTTCGCCCATAAAGACATTCCTCTGGCCAGCCGTCTGCTGAAGTATTTCACAGGACTCTTGACCATTGATTCCGTACACTACGTGGAAGAGGATATCCCGGATCGGGGGCTCCAATTTACCTGGAACGACCCCGTCTACGGCGGAGAAAAATTCTCGCCGGCCATTATCGGCAACGGGACCAACCATAAATATCTGTTGTATGTGGATTCCATCTTCCCGTTCATTCATCAGAATATAGTGACCCTTAACCTCGGCACATCCTATTCGGTCAACAAAGGCACCGACGTATTTAAGACGATGACCCGGTCTCAGGGCTCCTACGTGCTGCAGCCCACCACCTTCCCCTCCGGGCTCCATGAGAACAGCGCGGACAATCTGCACTCCGCCACCTATCAGGCAAATTCCAGGGAGGGCAACATCATCTACGCTGACCGCTTTCTGGATGACTATACCAATGTAGAGACTTATCGCGCCGGCATGTCGAAGATGGGGTATTCCTTCGTTATCGGTATTATTGCCACTATCATGGCCTATCTTGTGGGCGTCCCCATCGGCATCGTCATGGCCCGGAAAAAGGATAAGCTGATGGATAAGCTGGGCACGGCCTATATCGTCTTTATCATCGCCGTGCCGTCCCTGGCCTATATTTTCCTGTTCAAGGCCATCGGCGGGAGCGTATTCAAGCTGCCCACCACCTTTGACATGGAATCCTCCAGCAAGCTGATGTTCGTTTTGCCCATCGTGTCCCTGGCGCTGACCTCCATTGCCAACCTGATGAAATGGATCCGCCGGTACATGATCGACCAGATGAACTCTGATTACGTGAAGTTCGCCCGCTCCGGCGGTCTGACGGAGGGCGAGATCTTCACCAAGCACATCCTGAAAAACGCGGTGATTCCCATTGTCCACGGCATTCCAGGCAGCATCCTGAGCGCCATGATCGGCGCCATCATCACCGAGCGCGTGTACGTGGTCCCCGGTGCCGGCAATCTGCTGACCGAGGCGATCAACAAGTATGATAACGGCGTCATCGTCGGCGTGGCGCTGTTCTACGCGGTGCTGAGCGTGATCTCCCTGATCCTGGGAGACCTCCTCATGGCCGCAGTAGACCCGCGGATCTCTTTCGCGACAAAGGATAGGTGACCGGTATGAAATATGATTACAGCAACTTGGGCCTGAGCGAGGCGGAGCTGTTTTCCGTGACGGATCACAGCGACTTGGAGTCCGAGAAGATCACCGCTCCCAGATACTCCTATTGGCAGTCCGTGTTCCGGGTGTTCTTCCGGAAGAAACTGAACATCATTATCCTGGTGGTCCTGGCTACGCTGATCCTCTTCACCTACCTCTACCCTGCCTTCACAGAGTACGACCGGTTTGGGCAGCTGATGAACGCGGAGGCCAAGCATCTGGCGCCTGCGGCCGCTTTGAGTAAGTTCGGTTTTTCCATAAAGTGGATCCTGGGTACCGGCGCGTCGGGCAACTCTACCTTTGACGCCATCTGGAACGGCGCGCAGATATCTATCTCCCTGGCGTTTATCTGCGCGGCCATCAACATGAGCATAGGCGTGATCGTGGGTGCCATCTGGGGTTTTTCCAAGAAGGTAGACATGTTGATGACCCAGGTCTACAACATCATTGGCAATGTCCCCTATATTCTCTTTATTTCCGTAATGGTCATGCTCTTCACTGCCAGCTTCTGGACTATGGTCCTGGCACTGACAATCACGGGCTGGCTGGGCATCGCCTATTTTATCCGCACCCAGGTCATTATTATCCGCGACCGGGAGTACAATCTGGCCTCCCGGTGCTTGGGCACCTCCACGGTGAAGATCGCCATGAAGAACATCCTGCCCTTCATGACCAGCGTGATCGTGACCCTGCTGGCAACCGAGATCCCGTCCTATATCTCCTATGAGGTGTTCCTGGCCTATATTGGCATGGGTATGACGGATATGAGTCTGGGCCGCCTGATCTATGAGTCTGAGAGCGCCATGGTGACTCCGGGCTGGGGCTTCGAGTTCTGGAGCCCGGTGGTCATCTCAGCCGTTATTACTGTGGTGCTGTACGTGGTCGGTCAGAACTTGGGCGATGCGTCCGATCCGCGGACGCACATGTAAGGGGGAGTGGATATGGCAGAAGAGAAAAAGGTTTTGCTGTCCATCAATGACCTCTGGGTCAAGTTCCGGGTGCGCGGCAGGGTGCTGACAGCCATCCGGGGAGTCTCCCTGGATATTTATGAGAATGAATCCATCGCCATCGTAGGCGAGTCCGGCTCCGGTAAGAGCGTGTTTACCAAGACCTTTGCCGGGATGCTGGATTCCAATGGCTTTATCGATAACGGCAGCATCATCTTCAACGATGAGGAGCTGGCCGATACCCGCGTGCGGCTGACGCCGGTGGCCCACCGGCTCATCGGCAAGGCGCTGCACAAGCTCAACGAGGCCTCCAAGCTGGAGGCCGGAGCGGACGTCTATCAGAAGATCCTGGAGCTGGAGGCGGAAAAGCGCCGGAAGACCAGCCTCAGCGACGAGGAGAAGGCCGCGGCCGAGGCGGAGTACAAGGACCTGGTGGCCAAGCGCACTGACGCCTTCAATCTGAAGCAGACCTTCGACCCCGCTCACGAGAAGGACAAGATCCGGGAGACCGCAAAGCTCATCAAGGATCTGGACGAGCAGATCAAGGCCTTCAAGAAGAAGGAGGAGCAGCTGGCCCACGACCGGAAGGCCGCCGCCGCCAATGACGCCGCCTTCAACAAGAAGTATCAGGAGCAGTCCGCCGCGCTGAAGGCCCAGTATCAGAAGGCCATCGCCGGTGAAATTTCTCCTGCGAAGGTGAAGCGCAACGAGATCCTGGCCAAGGAGATCTATCTCTCCGTGGGCCGGTATGGCATCTATGAGCGGGTGAAGATGGTCAACAAGCTCCTCAAGGGGCTGGAGGAGGCCATGAAGCTGGGCGTGGACCTGGACGACGAGAGCCAGCGCAACGCCGTCTTTGACAGCGTCACCTTCCGGGTGCGCTATCTGGATGAGACGGCGGAGGCCCTCCACGGGACCTGCGTCCTGAATCTGGCCCGGGTGCAGTACGCCAAGGACTGGTGCCAGATCCGGGGCCGCCGGATCGCCACCGTGTTCCAGGACCCCATGACCAGCCTCAACCCCATCATTACCATCGGCAAGCAGATCACCTCCATCATCCTCAAGCACCAGAACTGCACCGAGGCGGAGGCCCGCCGCCGGGCGCTGGAGCTGATGCGGAAGGTGGGCATCCCTAAGGCGGAGGCCCGGTTCGACGACTACCCCTTCCAGTACTCCGGCGGTATGCGCCAGAGGATCGTCATCGCCATCGCCCTGTCCTGCCAGCCCAAGATACTGATCTGCGACGAGCCCACCACCGCTCTGGACGTGACCATCCAGGCCCAGATCCTGGAGCTCATCAAGGAGCTGCAGAAGGAATTCAACTACACCATCGTCTTCATCACCCACGACTTGGGCGTGGTGGCCAACGTGGCCGACCGGGTGGCGGTGATGTACGCCGGGCAGATCATCGAGCTGGGCACCGTGGAGGAGGTCTTCTACGATCCCCGCCATCCCTACACCTGGGCCCTGCTCTCCTCCCTGCCCCAGCTGGCGCAGAAGAATACCAAGCTGTACTCCATCACCGGGACCCCGCCCTCCCTCTACAACCAGATCGTGGGCGACTCCTTCGCTCCCCGTAATCCGTACTGTCTGAAGATCGACACCCTCATGGAGCCGCCGATGTTCAAGGTGACGGATACCCACTACGCCAAGACCTGGCTGCTGGATCCCAACGCCCCCAAGCTGGAAAAGCCCGAGGGCATCCAGGATATCCATGAAAAGCTGATCCGCGCGTTCAATATTTAGGGGGAGGAGAAAAACGTGGCTACACTGAAACAAGAAAATCACGTCCGTTCCGGCCGCCTGCCGGAGCACGGGCCTGTGGCAGAGAACGGCAGGGAGATCCTGCTGTCCCTGAAAAATGTGGACATCACCTTCGGCAAGGGGGACGACGCGGTCCGCGCCGTCCAAGACGCCTCCTTCGACATCTACAAGGGGGAGACCTTTTCCCTGGTGGGCGAGTCCGGCTCCGGCAAGACCACCATCGGCCGGGCCGTCATCCGGGTCAATCCCCTGGCCGGCGGCGAGATCGACTATAAGGGCGTGCGCATTTCCGGCAAGATCCCCCACGCGCTGGACCGGGAGGTCATCCGGAATATCCAGATGGTCTTCCAGGACCCCGCCGCGTCCCTGAACGAGCGGGCCACCGTGGACTATATCATCTCCGAGGGCCTCTATAACTTCCACCTCTTTGAGAACGAGGCCGACCGGGTGCGGAAGGTGGAGGAAATGATCGAGGAGGTGGGCCTGCTCCCCGAGCACCTGACCCGCTATCCCCATGAGTTCTCCGGCGGACAGCGCCAGCGTATCGGCATCGCCCGGGCCATGGTCATGGAGCCGGAGCTGGTGGTGGCCGACGAGCCCATCTCCGCCCTGGACGTGTCCATCCGCGCCCAGGTGCTCAACCTGATGAAGAAGTTCCAGGAGGAGAAGGACCTCACCTACCTGTTCATCGCCCACGACCTGTCGGTGGTGCGCTTTATCTCCGACCGTATCGGCGTCATTTACAAGGGGCGCATCGTGGAGATCGCGGAGGCGGAGGAGCTGTTCAACTTCCCCCTCCATCCCTACACCCATTCCCTGATCTCCGCCATCCCCATCCCCGACCCCAAGCTGGAGAAGAACAAGGTGCTCTATACCTACGATCCCTCCATCCACGATTATTCCAACGAGCAGCCGGAGCTGGTGTGCATCGGCTACAACCACTATGTATACGGCAGCAAGAAGGAGATCGAGGAATATAAGGCCGTCCGGGAGCGGGGCGTCCCCGTCAAGCCCATTCAGATCCTGGACCCGAACGATCCGGCGCGCGAGGCGCGCCATCAGGAGGCGGAGGCCGACAAGCTGGCGGAGGAGGAGTTCCTGATCCATCCCACCCACGATACCGGAAGCATCTGGTATACGATCCTCTCCTTCTTCCTGCCGGTTTTGGGCATCATCGCGGCGTTCCTGTTCAAGAAATTCAAGCACACCCGCAACTATAAGAAGTGCATGAAGGGAGCCGTTACCGGCTTTGCGGTGATCGGCGTGATCCTGCTGATCTTCCTGCTCCTGCTGTGGAGAGTGGTGGCGTAGCTTGAGCCGTACAGCCAGGGACAACCGGGACCGGGCCCGCCCAAAACCGGTGGAGCGTATCGAGCTCAACGAGAAGCACCCGGGACTGCGCCTGGTCCTGGCGGCCGTCTTCCTTTTGATCGGAGGAGCGTCGCTGGCCTATGGCGTCTCCCAGCTCTTTACGCCCCAGTCGGATTGGGTCACCATCGAGGCCGGGTCCAATCAGGGGATCACCTGCGCCTCGGAGTTTGAATTTCTCTACCATCTGGGCGGCGGGGAGCTCTCCCCTGCCGCGGAGCAGAAGGCCGTGAGCGCCGCGTACACGCGGCTGTGCCGGAACGCCTTCCAGGTCTTCCACAACCAGATGGAGGAAGAGGGCGTCAACAACCTCTACGCCATCAACCGGCATCCCAATGAGGAGCTGGTGGTGGACGGGGCGCTCTACGAGGCGCTGGCCGCTGTGGAGCGCAGCGGGAACCGGGCGCTGTATCTGGGGCCGGTGTATGAGCGGTACGGCGGGGTGTTCTCCTGCTGGGAGGACGGCCAGCTGGCGGACTTCGACCCCAGGCTCAGTCCGGAGGTCGCCCGGGAGTACCGGGAGTACGCCGCCTTTGCCAACGATCCCCAGGCGGTCCGGGTGGAGCTGCTGGGAGAGGGCCGGATCCGGCTCTTCGTCTCCAAGGAGTACCTGGAGTTTGCCCGGCGGGAGGGCGTGGAGTGCTTTATCGACTTTGAGTGGATGCGCAACGCCTTTATCATCGACTATCTGGCCCGGGAGCTGGCGGCCCAGGGGTACACCAGCGGCGTGCTGGTCAGCTATGACGGCTTTGTCCGGTGCCTGGACGGGAGCGGCGAGGGCTACTCGCTTTCGGTATATGACCGGAGCGGCGAGGATGTCCGCGCGGTGGCGCTGATGGGCTATCAGGGTCCCATGAGCATCGCGGCGCTGCGGGACTACCCGGTCAACGCCATGGACGAGGCGCGGTTTTACCGGCTGCGCACCGGAGAGATACGGACGCCCTATGTGGATATCGCGGACGGCGTGGCAAGGAACGCGGTCTCCGGTCTCACCGGGTACAGTGCGGACAAGGGCTGCGGCGAGATCCTGCTGGAGATGATGCCGGTGTATATCGCCGATACGCTCCAGGAGGACGCTCTGGAGGCGCTGGTGAGGGATGGGATCGACTTCCTGTACTGCGAGGACGAGGTCATTCACGCCAGCGAGGATGGAGCGGTATTTTCCCATATTTATGAAGGATACAGCGTAGGCTGATCGAAACGGACAGGCCGGGGGCCTGTCCGTTTTCTATGTGTCAAAAAAGACGCGGAGTGTTTTTGAGGCGTTAAGGAGATTTGCGGGATGTTTCGCTGGGCTGAGCGGGCCTTCCAGGCGCTGGGCGGCCTGCCCTATAGGGCATCTAACAGACATTGCGGCAAAAATTATGAAAAAATTGTGGGATAATCCTGCAATTATGCTTTACAATAAGAAATAGCTGTGTTATAGTAACAGAGTACGCAGTGCGCGTTCCCTGGCCCCGCCGCAGGCGGCACCTGCCCCGGCGCAGCCAGAGGAGAATTTTTTGAAAAGGTGGTAAACTACCCATGATGCAGAAAGAGCAGAAGACTTCTATCATCGAGTCCAACCGTACCCACGAGAGCGACACCGGTTCCCCCGAGGTCCAGGTCGCTATCCTCACCGAGCGGATCAACCAGCTCACCGAGCACCTGAAGGTCCATATCCACGACAACCACAGCCGCCGGGGCCTCTATAAGATGATCGGTAAGCGCCGCAGCCTCCTGGACTATCTGGCCAAGAAGGACGTCGAGCGCTATCGTGCCCTCATCGCCAAGCTGGGTATTCGTAAGTAACAAAAAGCACGGGGAGGAGGGCGGACCCTTCTCCCCGTCTTTCCGTGCCCTCGGTCTGCGCCCTCCCTTCCGGCGGCGCGGGCCGGGACCGGCTGTTGGGCGAAGCACGAAGGCAGTCCTTCCTGTACCTCCGACGTCCCCAGGAATTGGGAAAGCCGCTGTTTTAGCAGTTGATCTTGCGCCCGAACCGCCGGGGATGAGATCAAGTGCTAAAAAGGCGGCTCTGACTGAACAAAAAGTACAAATGAAAAGGAGTACGCTATGTCTACTATCATCACCAAAAAGCAGTTCCCCAACTACCGCAAGTACACCATGGATCTGGCGGGCCGTCCCCTGACCCTGGAGACCGGCAAGCTGGCCGAGCTGGCCAACGCCGCCGTGCTGGTCACCTACGGCGAGACCACCGTCCTGTGTACCGCCACCGCCGCTGCCCGGCCCCGGGACGGCATCGACTTCTTCCCCCTCAGCGTGGACTTTGAGGAGAAGATGTATTCCGTAGGCCGTATCCCCGGCTCCTTCATGCGCCGGGAGGGCCGCCCCGGCGAGAAGGGCATCCTCACCAGCCGGGTCATCGACCGGCCCATCCGTCCCCTGTTCCCCGGCGATTTCCGCAACGACGTGTCCATCATGGCCACCGTCATGAGCGTGGACCGGGACTGCTCCCCCGAGGTGGCCGCGCTGATCGGCACCTCCGCCGCCCTGGCCATCTCCGACATCCCCTGGAACGGCCCTGTGGGCGCGGTGAAGATGGGTCTGGTGGACGGTAAGATCGTGGTCAACCCCAACGCCGGGGAGGCTGAGGCTTCCGATATGGACGTGACCGTGGTCTCCACCGGCAAGAAGGTGGTCATGATCGAGGCCGGGGCCAACGAGGTCTCCAACGACGTGATGTTCGAGGCCATCAAGACCGCCCACGAGGAGAATCAGAAGCAGGTGGCCCTCATCAACCAGATGGTGGCCGAGATCGGCAAGGAGAAGTTCGACTATCCCCACGCCGACTTCAACCAGGAGCTGTTCGACGATATCGTGGCCAACTTCATGGACGAGGCCAAGACCGCCATGGACACCGACGACAAGAACGTCCGGGAAGCCCGCTGGAACGCCATGATCGAGCACTGGCATGAGAAGTACCTGGAGCAGTACCCCGACATGGACAAGTACCTGGAGGAGTTCACCT
>OFFZ01000441.1_pt1 | contig 25511 bp, 28 predicted proteins | sample 1521631 | NCBI WGS metagenome assembly OFFZ01 (sample SAMEA3504102, study PRJEB24116) | mouse gut metagenome | biome: mouse gut; feature: mouse-associated habitat; material: faeces | place: Denmark | collected 2011 | reverse complement strand
CCGGTGGAGCGGCCGGTAGAGCCGGCCTTGGCGATGGTCTGTCCCTGATAGACCTTCTGTCCGGCGGAAACCACCAGACTGGAGTTGTGGCCGTAGTAGGACTCGGTGCCGTTGTCATGGCGTATGATGACCAGATAGCCGTAACTGCCCTTGTACCCGGCGAAGGTGACAGTGCCGCCGTCTGCGGCCTTGATGGCCTCGCCGTAGGTGGCATGGATGTCAATGCCGGAGTGGCTGTAGCTGCCAAAAATGGTCCGTCCGCCGAAGTAGGAGTTGATTCGGTGGCTGCTGGTGGGCCAGATATAGTTGCCCTTGGAGGCGGTCTTGGGCTTCTCCTTGGTGCCAACGGCCTTCACGGTGGTGGTGGGCTCCCGGAGGGTCAGGCTGTCAGTGACGGTGCGCTCCTGCTCGTAGCCGTTGATATAGACCACATCCGCCTGGATCTCCGCCTCCCCCTCCTCGCCCTGGGTCAGGATCTTGGAGTCGCCCACATACATGGAGTCGTCCTTAACCTCCTCCACCGGGCAGGGGATGGCTTCCAGATAGGTGACATGCTCGGTGGTCAGAACGGACAGAGCGGGGATGATCTGCTTGACGTTGAGGATGTCGCCCACCATCAGCCGGTTGATATTGGCGTCCGGGTTGAGGGCCATCAGGTCGCTGAGCGACATGTCGTTGCGGTAGGCGATGCCGTTGTAGGTGTCGCCCTTGACCACAGTGTAGGTGGTCTCGCCGGTGGTGTTGGCCTTCAGCGCCTCCTCGATCTGGCCGACGCTCATCAGGGTATCCACCGCGTAGACCGGCGTGACGGACAGGTCCTCCACAAATTCCACAGAGGTGGTGGCGTCAGTGACATACTCGGCCTTGATGCCGTCCAGCATGGCGTTGAGGGCGGTCTCGTCCTTCACCACGCCGACGACCTGACTGCCCAGCATGACCTGATAGGCCCGCAGCTGGTCGCTGAGCTCATTGAGCTGGCCGTAGAAGAAGTTGCTGATGTCCTGCTCCCGGCTCAGGTCGCTTTTCAGGGTGAGGGTAAAGGCGTAATCGATTTCGCCGCCCACCCGGTAGTCGTAGCCCAGCAGCTGGCTGCCTCGGGTCTCGACCGTGTGAATGGCCTGATCCACCACGCTCTGGTCAGCGACAATGCCCACCTCCTGGCCGTCCACAATGACAGCGTAGCTGGTGGAGTAGAGGGTGGTCAGGGTGAGGGCGGTGCCCAGCGCTCCGGCGACCAGCAGAAAGGAGACCGGTCCCACCGCCAGCGTTCCGGCGGCGGCGCCGTGAAACAGATGGGCCCACCGGCGGAAATGGATGCGGGCCCATTCCCGCATGCCCTTGAGATAGAGCTGCCATTCGGGTGTGGCGGGCTGCTGCGGCTGGCTCTGCTCCGGAGGTTTCGCCTGCTTGGCGGCTTTGGCGCGCTCCTGCTCCAGCTCCGCCACAGGGAGCCGGGCGGTCCAGCTTTGATCCTGGGGTTGATCCATGGAAATCACCTCTTGTTCTGAGGGAAAAATGACAATTGTGAAATAAGAGTTACAAAACGGTAACAACAATATACATGTTTTCCTGCCGTCCGTCAACCCCTTTTTTTGTTCTGAAACAAAAAGTTAACAAAAAAGTGCACAAAAAAAGAACACTGCAGAAAAAAATACAGTGTTCTTTGGAAAAAACGCAAGATGTTGTGGTCAGAACAGCATCCGCAGGGCAAAGGCTGCCGTCATCAGAATTACGGCCAAGCTGGCGCAGGCGTCCAACCGCCAGGCGCGGCGTTCCTGACGGGCGCGGCGGCGCTCCTCCGGGGTGATGGTCAGCACCACGGGCCGGAAGAGAGAATCCGTCTCCGAAGCCCACCTCTCCTCCTCCGGCTGGCGGGCCAGACTGTCCCGCTGAGCCAAGTCCTGGCGGCGGCGGAGCTGGGACAGATGGATGATGTTCCCGGCATGGGGCGCAGAGCGGTATGATTTATAGTAGGTGGTCTGCATATGTAATCCCTCCGTAGTTTTGATGGCAGGATAAGTTTAGCCAAAAAACTGTCCCAAAAACCGGACTATTGCCGCAGGCCGGTAAAAAACGTTTGTTCTACTCGATAATACAACATATGTTCCAGCTTGTCAAGAAAAAAACGAAAATCTGTTCGAGTTGAATTGCACAGTCCCAAATCCCATCCGCTTTGCGTTTTAGGTGTTGATTTTTTTAAGGAATGGGAGTATAATACCCTGTCCTATTCGGAAAACACAGATTTGAGGTGTATTTCCCATGCAGAATCAGATAACGGACAGGAGTCTTGATATCCGTCTCCGGGATTTCTCCCCGGATAAGCTTCTGGTACAACTCGTTTTCCGGATTTTCCCTGCGGTCTATGCCCATCAGATCCGCCATATAGGTATGGTTGGGAACCATGCCCTCCGTGTCTTTCGTCCCCTCGCGATCAAGCAGTTTTTCCATATACCGCCTTGCACCGTATACGCACCCGGCTACTTCCTTACTGATAAACGGATAGCCATATCTCTCGATGACGCTGCGGAAATTCCTCTTCGGACGGAGGATCTCCACGCTTTCATGCTGCTTCACAAACTCCCTCACCTCAGGATACTCAAGACCGGTGTCCACGTAGACAGCCGCCATCCGCGGGTATCTCTTCCTCACCATGTCAAGAAGCACGCTGCTGTCCTTCCCTCCACTGAATGCCACATAGGCTCCGTCCTCCCCATAACAGTCCACCCATTCCCGTATTCTGTATTCCGCCATCCTTATCTTTGCCGACAGCGGAAGGGACTGCATCTGGTACAGGTCCCCTATCGTATGTTTATTCATTCACGCCCCCTTTCCTTTCACTGATGAACAGGACGCATCCGGCTACCGCTTCCTGGAGACTGCCCGCAGACCGGCAAGAGCACCGCCACGGAGAGATCTCAGACAATGGAAGAGCCAGTACCGGGCGGCACTTCATACTCACAAACCTCAAATTCATCCTCCGGCTTTACCCGCAGCCGGTGCTTTAAGAACTTCGCCACATCAAAGCTGTTTTTCGGGTCTGCATCCGACAGATACCTATACTGCGGGTGTCTGGTAATGTCGTACTTGTCCGAGAAGAAGGGACGCACCCCCTGCACCTGCAGGATGCACCTGCCGCCGTCCATCACCGCAAGCTCATCAGGCGTCATCAGTTCTTTGCCACATTGTCAAGTGAAGAATTCATTCTTTTTGCTTTTTCATACACGGAATCTTGTAGATGTTCTATAAATGTGCTAAACTGAACGCAATAGCAAATCGAAGTTTTCGCTTGTAATATATCTGATTCACGCATGTACAAATAACTATTACATTATGATTGATTCAGGTTTATTTATCATCGGAGGGATAAAGTGAGAACACTTGAAACGAGCAGACTCATTCTGCGTGATTGGACTGTAGACGATATTGGCTGCGAGGTTTTTGATATAAGCACAATACAATATTTGCTGTCTGCAAAAAACAACTATGCTGTTGTTTTGAAAGAGAACGGAACCATAATTGGTACAATAGGACTGAACGAAGATGCGGACAATGACCCAAATACAAGAAATGTTGGGATTAGGTTGCTTGAGCCATATCGAAATAAAGGGTTGATGTCGGAAGCACTGGAATGTGTGATTCAAAATGCGGGCGAGATTACAGATACACTCTCCTATCTTTGCCTTACGGACGATAAGCGAAGCCAGCATATTGCGGAAAAATTCGGTTTTATGTACTGTAAGACTTTTTATAATGTTAGGAAAGATGTTGCTGAACAGCCTAAAGATTTTTATTATTACAAGCGAATATTATCAGCGACGTGAAGCTGTGTTTTACTCAGAATTGCAAACTGAAATTTGAAAGGAATCTAAACAATGAATGAATACCGCAAAGCAACTCTTGAAGACCTCAATTGTCTATGGGAATATAATATTGCCATTAATCCCAATGACCCCCGTTGGATTAAATGGAAAGACACATATATTAATTACAACAAAACTGGCGAAGCAGTGACTTTCACTGTTATTGTAGACAGCATTCCAGTTGGAGAAGGAACATTACTATTCTCATCAGAATGCAGTGCAATTAATGGCAGAACTAATCTTGCTGACAATTCTACCATAGCTAACATCAATGCTCTCCGCATTCGGAAAAAACACGAAGGTAAGGGATATATTTCAACGCTCGTAAAATTAATGGAAGATTATGCTACTCAAAATGGCTATAAATGCTTGACTATAGGTGTCGATGCAAAGGAAACAAGAAATCTCGCAATTTATCTACATTGGGGATATAATGAATTTGTAACATCTGAAGTAGAAGATGGCGAGTTGGTATTGTATTATGCCAAAAATTTAGAATAGGATTTTCCTAATAACTGTTGCATTAATGGAATTAATCATGTTTAGAAACCTTTATTTGATATTTAGTTAAATAAATTCCAGTTTGACATGCTGGGAAATCGGAATTTGATAAAAACACAGTTGCAACTCCCAGTTGACAAATTTCCATTCTTAAATGGTGGTTATGCAACCAGTAGTTTTGCTATAATTTCACCAAACAGAAAGGAGTCCTGACTATGAATATGGCAGACAGAATACAATATTTGAGAAAAACTAAAGGGCTTTCTCAAGAAGAACTTGCGGATAAAGTTGGAGTGTCAAGACAAGCAGTTTCAAAATGGGAAAGTGAACAAAGCACACCTGATATAGAAAAGATTATTAGTATGAGCGAACTTTTTGAGGTCACAACAGACTATATTCTCAAAGGTATAGAGCCTGTTTATATGACTAATAAAAAAACAATATATTCTCTATACTTAGGATTTGCAGCAATATTTGGAACCATAGCTGGCATTTGGTCTTTTACAGCAAATAGATTTCGTATAGATGAGTGTTGTTTTATCATGATAGCTGGAGCCATGATTGGGTGTGCCATAGCGTTGATTATTCAAGTGATACCTAATTTCAATAGAAAAAAATAACCCCCGCATTGACAATTACAAGTTTGTCAACAACCCCAAAAAAGGCAGCCGCTCCCTTCAAAGCGTCTGCCTTTTCCTGTCCCTGTCCTTCTATTATGGTGATAGGTAAGCCTACTGTTTCCAACGTTTCCGGCTTTTCCCCCACCCCGCACCGTGCATGACGGCTTTCCCGTCACACGGCGCTCCATCAACAACAATTCGCACACGTTATCACAAGTTATTACCATGAACATTTTTTTAAGTGGTCTGCCCCTGTTTCTGCCGAAACCGATTAGGCAGAAACAGGCGGATTTCCCGCTTCTTTGCGGAGTTTATTGAGTTTTGCAAGTTGGCGTTTGTTGAGGCTCAATTCAGATAGATGTTTTACTATGGTCGATTCAGATGTAGCGTGGATTAAAATATGTACGCTTTCCCGGACAATAATCAGATTTTGGTAGTTATCCCTGCCACCCCTGTTCTTCGGTAACTTATGGTGGCAATGAATATCTCCCAAAGATTCAAACACTTGACCAGTAACCGCACACTTTCCATATTGCGCACAAAAGAGCGATAGACGGTTATCCGCATACGCGGCACTTTGCTCGTGGACTTCCTGCCGCAAAAGTGCCCTGAGCATCTTGGTATCAAAACCAAGGTTTTCATGGATTTCCGCTCTGCCTTCCGGCGTGTATTTCTGAATAGACCTTTTCTTGCACATAGGGGCCTTAGTACGAACATAGCTGATGGGAGCAACAGGAAGATTTTTGATGTAACGCATCAATTTAGAGGAGCTATAGCGGTCTACGACAGCACCACCAATATTATCTTTCGGCTCCTTTTTCAGCCTGTCGCCCAGACGCTTCATAGTCCGGGTGACCTCGTAGCCTATGTCACGAAAATCAAGACTGACCCCTGTTGCCATCTGGTAGTAATTGTGTTCACCCATGACGAAAGCATTATAATTCAAAATTGCTCTTGCCTCCGTCATGCCCTTTGGCGGACGGGCTATATTCTTGATTTTCTGTTTGGCCTCGGTTTTAATCCTCTTGACGGCTTTTTCGCTAACGCGCGATTGAACCACCAGCTTGTTCTTTTTCTTCGTGAGCCTCATTTTGATACCAAGAAACTCGGAGTAATGCTTATTGAGATTTACCACCCGTGTCTTTTCCGGGGATACGTCCAGCCTCAGCCGTTCTTTCAGCCATTTGGTAACCGCAATCAGCGTCCGCTCTGCGCTGTCCTTATTCTGACAGAATATACGAAAATCATCAGCATATCGAACAATGTGCATTTCTTTCAAGCGGGTTGTACGCATAGCGCGGTATCCATGGCTTTTGTCGAATACGGTGTTGCCGCCTAACTGCCTGTTTCTGCCCCGCGCCACAGCCACCGGGTTGTCTGCCCATTGGCTTTCTACCCACCAATCCAGTTCGTTCAGCACGATATTTGCCAACAGAGGCGAGATAATACCGCCCTGAGGCGTACCCTTAACGGGGGCCACCGTTGTGCCGTTCTCTAACTGGATAGGGGCTTTTAATATGCGCTTGACAATGTAAATCAGTTGTTTGTCCCGGATTCCCAGCGCCCACATCTGCTTAATCAGTTTCGAGTGGTCTACGTTATCAAAAAATCTCTTGATGTCAAACTCGACAACATAGTGCAAATGAGATTGCTGCATATGCCGGTAGGACGCGGCTATGGCTTGTTCACAGTCTCGGTTGGGCCGGAACCCGTAGCTATTCTCGCTGAATTTTGCCTCACAAATTGGCTCCAGAACTTGGAGAATACATTGCTGTATCAGCCTGTCCCAGATACAGGGAATACCCAGCGGGCGGGTCTTGCTTGGGTCGCTTTGCTTCGGAATTTCTTTTCTCCGTACAGCCCGTGGGCTGTAATTCTTGGTAATGTTTCGTACCTTCTGAACCAACGTTTCCGGGCTGCATTTCTCAATAGCCCGAATTGTCAGCCCATCCGTGCCGGGTGTCACGCTTCCGCCATTGCCCTTGATGTTCCGATAGGCAAGTAAGATGTTGTCTTTGCTGAATATCAAATCCATCAGACTATCAAATGTCTCGCCTTTTGCAGCTTTCGCATATAGCCCATCAAAAGTTTCCTGCATATCGTAATACTCGGCATAGCGCAGATTATTGACTTTTTTCGGTTTCTTAGTTGTGCTTCTTCGTTTGTTCTTGGTAACCATATAGGCATCAACTCCTTTGAGGGAAGATTGACCTTTTGGTCGTACCCGAAATCCTACTGCTCACTTGTGATTAGTGTTTTGCCTTGCTGTTGACTCGTGGCTGTCACTCCGTTCCCCATTACAGGGAACATCATCGCTATCGCCACTACTTTACCCACCGCTTCGACTGCTTATATGATTCGACAGTCTATATACCATGTTGGCCCATGATATACGCGATAGGCTTTCACCACGTTCCGATACTGCTATCTGTTCAGATGCCCTTAGGTTTCTACTATGGACCTGCCAGCTTGCCGCCGCCTGTAACGGCGCATGGAGTTTCATAGGGACAAATTTTTACTCTTCCACACTGGCTCCCTTACGGGATAGGGGGATTAGCCCCACTCTTCTTTTAGACCCGTACTATCGCAGATTGGCCTGCCCTTTCGGACATTCTCGCCATAGGCATTTTATAGACCCCCGGCCTAACGCTCACAGCCACCTCTGGCTTGCTTTGCACCTGCCGCTGTTTCCATAGTTTACCACGCGCAGAGCGAACGCAGTTAGCCGCCTTTAACGGGCTTCTGACCCTGGCCGTTTCCAGCCAACGCCAGCCGTAGCTTTAGGGTAGGCGTTTCAGGGCGTTACCCCTTCATTCCACCTATCGCAGTATCAGTTGTTGCTTTTGATTATCTCAAAAGCCCCGCATTTTTAGCACTACTCGGTCTTAACGCCCACAAAGTTCTGTTCTTTATGGAATAGTGTTTGTATGCGAACGTGTCGCACTCACCCAGAAATCTTCGCCGGATTGCTGCCCCTCCCCTTTGGTATTGACAATAATCGTGTTTACAAGTTTCAGAATATCCTTTTCACTCCGTAAATAGGCGAAAGGATTGTAGTGCATGGACTTTGCAAAGTTTATGGTATTGAGGACTTTTATCTTATAGCCGCCCTTTTTGAGCATCTTTCCACACTCTACCAGCACTGTCCCCTTCGGGAGCGTTCTGTCAAGATAGAAAACGGAAAAGTCACAAACAATTTTCAATTTAGAAATTCGCCGTTTTCACATCGTCACGCATGAGCCGTTTCATCTTGTCCTCCAGCGTGTCACGGCTCGTCTTGCTGAAATGAACGCCGATGATATAGGTGGTGTTGCCCATCCGCATATTGAATGTTCCTGCCGGAGCTGCCTTGGGTGCTTTTGCTGTGGTTGTGTTCTGTGCCATTCGATACCTCCTGTAAATGAGTAAAGCCAGACAGGGTGTGTGTCGGCAACGAAGTCCGGCAACAGGCTTCAAAAAACCTGTAAAACACCTTATCTGGCTCTTTATACTATTCTTTATTTCTTTTTGATTTTCTCCGTTGCTTTGGTTGCCGGAAGAAGAAAAAGCCTTGCAAACAAAGGACTTTTGAAGATTCTGCCCGGCAACGGGGTCGGCAACGGGATAACAACCAGCCCTGCAACGGAGTGGTCAATTTCAGAATGGAAGCTCCATCTGGCTCAGTTCTTCCTCGGTCAGTTCTTGAAAACCGTCCAAAGAATTTGAGCCTGTTGCTGATAGCCCGTTGCCGGGCGGTGGGGTTCGTTCCCATCCTCGCTGTCTGCCATACTTGGCAAAGATACGGGGATTGGAGAATGGTTTCCAGCCCTCAATGCTGTTGTTCATGATTTCGTTTATCTCTCGAATTTCCCATTGCTTCGGCTCGTCAAAGGCATGGTTCAGAGCTTCGGCATAAATCAGCTTGGAGCAGACCTGTGTGCCGCTAAAGTTATCAAGGAAAGACTGTATCAGTCCTGCCTTGGTGTCCTCCGGCATAAACTCCTTTTGCAGTTCTCGCAGTTCCTTTTCCATCTCCTTTGAAAGTGTCAGCTTCAAAGGGAAATTACGATAGATGAACATGGCTTCTGCCCACATCATATCAATGTAGGCTCTGGATGCTGTTTCATCTTCCAGAATGTGAACCTCGGCTTGCTCCGGGTGTACCATGATGGGCATAAATCTTCGGTTGCCGCTTCGGTCAAGCGGTAGGAAGTCCAGCGTGTTGGAGCTACCGCCAAATACACATTGACGAAGTCTGTCTGCCGGATGCGTTTCATACGGCACTTTGTAGGTCTCCTTTGTTCGGCTGATAAACGATTTGATGTCCTCAATGCTCTTGGCGTTGGCTGTAGCAATCATTTCCGACATTTCGATTATCCAGTGTCCCTGCATTTTGCGGAACACATTCTCATCGTCAATCTTGCGGAGGTCATCGGAGAACCATTCGTCCTTGACTGCCAGCAGGCGGAAGAAAGTGGACTTTCCTGCACCTTGCCCACCGACAAGGCAGAGCATGACTTCAAACTTACAGCCGGCTTTGAATACCCTGTGAATTGCTCCCAACATGAACAGCCGCAAACATTGATAGACATATTCGCTTTCCTCTGCACCGAGATATTTTCTCAGAGCATGGCGGATGCGTTCTGTGCCGTCCCATTCCAGACTGTTCAAATAGTCCTGGATGGGGTGGTACTTGTTGCAGTCAGCTACGATGGCGATAGCTTTCTGGATTTTCTTCTCGCTGGTCAAAGCATAGTTATCTTCCAGATAGAGCATGAGGTAGTTCAAATCCGTATCGTTCAGCGTGGCTGTCTGCTTTTTCCACCATAGCGGCTTTACAATGTCCACTCGTTCGGTCAGCAGATTGTAGCTGATAGCTCCTTGCAGAAGTGGGTCTTTCATAAAGACGGTCAGACAATTTCGGATGCTATTTTTAATAGCTCCGTTATCGGTCAAGTCCAGACTTCCTCGGACTTCTGCTATGCCTTGGCTCAATTCTTCTTTCTGCAAATCGCTGTTCAAGTTTCATCACCTCGTTTCTTTGCTCCGCTACAAGAGCCTGTCTTTCTTCGGGAGACCCGTCAATCAAAGTATCAAGAAGATATTCGATGTAGCTTGTCTTTTGCAGGGCTTCCACGAAAAGCGGATGCCATTCATCCTCCGGCGTTTGTGGGTCGTATTGTCTTTCCCAGCTTCGCAGAAGATGAAAGTAGTCGGACAGCACTCTGAAACATCGTGCTTCCTCTTTCTGATAAAGCTGCTCGGCAGTAGGCTCTCGGATTTTCGGTCTGACTGTTGGCTTGTGTCTGCTGTCATAGCCGATACCAAAATCATCAGCCAGCTTCATAGCGGCTTCTTTGCAGGGCAGACCGAACAGCCGGGAAACAAAATCAACTGCATCTCCGTCCGCTTGGCAAGCAAAGCAATGAAAACGCTTATCGACTTTCATGCTTGGGTTCTTGTCATTGTGAAAGGGGCAGACTGCCATGCCGTTGCGATTAACTTTAATGCCGTACATTTCTGCCGCCTGTCGGGTGGTAACATTGCCTTTTACTGCTTCAAATACATTCATTGCATCTTCCTTTCGGGGAACAAAAAAGCACTCGACATTTTCAAAATGAAAACGGCAAGTGCCTGTTAGAGTTCCATATTCTGTTTTCGTTGGGGTTTCTGTTCCTGCGTGGACGGCTTCTCGGAATGGTCTGCCATGCGGTCATAGACGGATTGCTTCTGCGGTGCTTCCTTGCTTTCTTCTGTGCCGGGCGTTGCCTTGCGTACCCAATAGCGAATATCTTTGAGCTTCTGCAAGTCTGCCTGGACTTCTTCAAGGGGAACACGCAGCTCTGCGATTTCTTCAAGCAGCTTGGCACTTTCTTTTTTCAGTTCCTTTGCTGTGGTGGTCTTGGCTTCGGGGTGCTTGGTCAGAACAGCTCTGGCTCGTTCAAACTTTGCAATTTCGGGATGCTCCTGTTTGAACTTCTCCTTGGATTTCTTGAAGTAGATTTTCTGATACTGCTCGTAAATTGGCTTGCACTCCTTGTAGGTGTCAAGGCTCAATAGAATGCTGTCAATCGTCTTAACTCGCTTTTCCTTTACTCGCATCTGTCCACGGAGATCTGCGGCATCCTTGCCGGAGTTCTCAATGTGGGCTTCCAAATCTTCCACGGTATGAAGTCCTTGGCGTTTCAGATAGCCGATGGCTTCCGTCACTTTCTTCAAATCCTGTGAAGCTGCTTTGCTTCGCCCGTGAGGTGTCCAGTCCTTTCGCTCATCCTTGCGGATGTCCAGATATTTCATCAGCAGACCCGGAAGCAAACTGGCTTCGTATGTGGCTTGCTCGGCAGCCAGTTCCTTGCGACACTCGTTAAGCTCCACAATCCAGTCACGGAGATTAGCGATAATCTTCTTGATGGACTGCATGATGCTGTTGGTCTTTCGGATTTCTCGGTTGAGATTTCCGATGTCCGTTTTTATTCCTCGGCGTTCCATTGCGGTGACAGCCGGACCCATGTGGACGGTGGGGATTTGGTCAATGCCCTGTGCTTCATAGGAACGCAAGTCCACTCGTTCCGGTCTGCCGTTGGCTTCCAGATATTTATTCTGAACATCCTGCCAACCCATACGCCAGACCATTCCATATTTGCGTTCGTTCCAGTCAACGGTGTTTTCCTTGTGGCTTTTCCAGTTGCCGGAGGGGAGGCGGATGCGTTCTCCGTTCTCGTCAAGGTCGTAAGCCTTGCGAGCCTTGGGAAGCCACTTTCCGTTTTCGTCCATTGCTCGCATTGTCAGCAAAACATGAGCGTGAGGATTGTGACCGGGCGGGTACGGGTCGTGAATGGCAATATCAGCAATCATCCCTTTGGAAACAAAAAACTCGTCGCAGTATTCTTTGACGAGCTTCACATATTGTTCTTCGGGAACTTCTCTCGGAAGTGGAAGATGGAATCTTCGGGCAAGCTGTGAGTTCCATTGATTTTCGATTTTCTCAACGGCGTTCCAGAGCGTGTTGCGGTCTGCGTACTCTCTTGGAGCATTTGGGGGAAGCATTATTTCTGTGTGCGTGATACCTTCCTTTTCATCGTAGGTTTTGATTTTCTTATCGTATTGGCTGTATAGCTTCTCGCCACTTTGATAAGCGGCGGCAGCAACAGCCGATTCGCCCTCGCTTCGTTGGACAATGCGAACATCAAAGTGCGGACAAGGCATAGGCGTGACCTCCTTTCTTGGTCGGGATAGAGAGAATTGGACAAAAGAAAAACTTGCTGTCTGTGAATGATTGCTCTGCAATCGTTCATAGGCGGCAAGTCCACAAAGGGGTAGTTGGCGAAGCCAACGCAGGGGAAGTGTAGCTTCCCCTGTAATGATTTGGAGTTGGCAGTAGCAACGGAAAAGCATTGGCTTCCTGCAAGGAGCTTTCGGCAGAACGCAACACATCGTCTCAGACGGTGTATAGTTGCGCACTTACTCCGTAAGTGTCCCCCCTCGCTTCGCTCTCCGTTGCCAGTTTTTCCAATACTGACTTCATCGCTGGCTGATGAAAAGCAATCTTTAGGACTGCCATCACTTCATCATCCGTCAGCAGTTCGGGGTTCGGCAGGAAGCTCTCCAACATACCGGCTCTCGTACAAAGTCGGTGCGTTCTTGCGTTTCGTGTCAGCTTGGAGATTTGATGCTGCAACATCTTTTCCTTTTGCTTGGCTTTCTTCAATTCGTCCTCGGCTTCTTCCTTGGCGGCGTAAAGCTCCGGCAAGGTCTGCGGTTTCTTTTTTCTGCCCATAGGCTGTTCCTCCTTTCGCAAAATGAGCAAAACAAAAGCGACCAACTTTTTACGGTTGATCGCCTTTGGCTTGGTCATTCAATTAGTTAGTTTTCGCCAGAGTAGTATGCACAATCTCCGGGCAACTTGATATTAGGAATCCAGATTTGGGTTCCGTCCCATCCCTTATCCTTGTTACCAGTAATTTTATACATGGTCAGCACAAGGTCGTCGGGGTGTTCATCGCCCAATCTACGGTCGGTAGGTGAAAGCAATGTACCAGTTCCTTTTCCTATATCTCTGTTTCTGCGGACAATCAGTTTGCCTTGAGCTGTCGGGTCAGTTGCAAGGAGCGTATTGATAAATCCGATAAATGCTTTTACATTCCAGTCATCCACTTCGGATTCGAGCTGCTCCATAACTTTTATCATCAGCTTCAAGCTAACGGAATACACATCATCTTCAAAGGGTTGGAGAAGTGTGTCAATCGCAGATACATCTTTGTTCATAGGATAGAATGGGAAGTAGTTTACACCGCCGGAGTAAATTCCTACCGCTTTCTTGTCCAATACATTTTTTCTTGTGGGCTTCAATCCCGTAGGATAGAAAATCTTGATGTTACATCCGTTGGTAGAGTTTTCTATCTGTTTGATTATGCTGTTATTTGTTCGGTTAATATCAGAGAACAACTTGAACAACTTCGGTGGCATAAACACTCGCATCAAGTCTGGGTCTCGGTCATAACCAAACATTCTTGCGTGTTGCCACATTGTATCTGCTTGCGGATTTTTAGCAACACGACAATAATAAATCGTTTGAAGCTGCGGGAAAGTAACACCACGCCCTAAGCTGTTTCCGCCAACAATTACATTGATGCCTGTTTCGTATTTTGTGTTTTCATCGTAAGACACAATGGAGTTCAGCATCAAGATTCCAATTTTATCAGTTTCGAGCTGTTCTGCAATGTAATCGTAGATTTGGTCGAACGGCAGAATGTCGCTCTTGGTTTCTTTTAGAGATTCATATACTCGTTCAAACGCTTCTCTCGTTTCGGGTTCATCGTGAGAATGGGAGATTTCATTCAAGTAGCTTCCAATCTTATTTGCAAAGCAGGAATGTTGGCTTGTTTTTACACTTGGATGAATTAAGAAATTGCTGACCGTTCCTCCACTCAACATAATGTGCCCCGATGTGATTAGGTGCATCACCAAAGCTGTTTTCAGCCCGTTCTCTGGAAATTCATCATCGTTGAGAAGTTCGTCTGCTTCATCGTTATCGGTAAAAATAACTTGTTTCGGTGGCTCTGGAGGGAAGAAGAAATTTCCGCCCATATAGCCCTTGCCGGGTTTGAAGTAGTATATAAAGTAAGGCTTCCAACCACTCTTTGCTGTTTGAAGCAGAATGGACTGCGGAGTTCCTGTTACTTCCATATAGATGCTACTGGAAGTTGTTTTCTTTATTGCTTCCAGATTTTTATTGATGGTGCTTTGCTTGTTTTTGTTGACCTGCGTATTCAAACTTGCAGCATCTGCCTCGTCATCGACAATGAACAAAGGATTGCCAGCACAGAAGTTTGTGGATGAAAAATTGTTTTTCCATCTTCTCAGAACCGATGAGTTCTTCTTCAAAATAATTACCGCAGGCTTACGCAAGTTATTATCAACGAATTTCAAATAATCATTTTCATCGCAGACACAGAAATCGCAAAGGTCTCTTTGGGCTCGCTGATATGTCTGCTGCTGCAACAAAACATTGTCTGTTGTCAGCAATACAAAATTCATAAAGCTCTCATCAGCAGCGGCGCACATAAGACCAAACATATGGCTTGTTTTGCCACTCTGAACATCGCCCACCAACAAACTTACAACATGATCCGTAAAGGAGAAGTTAGAAATATACTGAGGAACAACATCAGTAACGGTTTTGTTTATTGCATCTGCAAGAGCCGGATTTCCACGGCTTCTTATTCTCTCTAAATATGCTTGTAAGTAGCTCATTTCTTCACCCCAAAATCTAAGAACCAGTCGTCAGAATCCTTTATCTTGGTCATTGTGATTGTGTTACGACCATAAGCTCGCAGTGTCTCATCTGTAATCACATCACCGACAGTAAGGACACCTTCGTTTTCAAGGCGACCTTTAATCCATTTACCGAGGATTGTCAAATCGCCACTGGAACGGAGATTTTTATTCCACAGATTTACTTCGCCACCATTGACTTTGCACAAGAAAGAAAAACCATCATCAGTAAATACTCTAAACTCTGTATCTGGTTGGTCGCTTGGTGTTCCTTTTGGATAGTCGTTGCTTCGTCGCATTGCAATAGGTGCAATTAGCTCCACCTCATACCAATGGCGTGGTCTTACGAGGTGCGTACTCATATTCTCACGACCTTTTCCGTGATAGCAATTCAGATTGCTTTTGGGTTCGGTCTTTGCAGGAATATCAAATTTAACATCTGTCAGTTGAGTGATAACCTCTGCAAGTTTGGTGGGTGACAGTTTATCAACAGATTCATGCCCATCCAAAACAGGATTGGTTGCATTAAATGTATCTATCTCCAACTCAGCTATATTGCGAGATGCGTTTCTACTCAGCGTGTCAATAAAGTCTTTCATTTGACTTGCGTGAGGATTTTGGTCAACAAGGAAAGAGCTTTCATATACCCTTGTGCCACCATCAACAATGCTACTAAGATTGTTTGAACCAATGATTCCTGCAAAGGGTCCGGTTTCTGTGCTATATGAGTATAATTTTCCGTGATATTTGAAAGCGTTGACCAGCCTTACTTCGCCCAAATGATTTTCGGTTAAGAAGTCATTTAATACCATAGCTGCCTTGTACTGCACCTTTGTGAAATGTTCAAAGTAGTGCATACCGACAATCAGATTTAACTCGTGAATGTTGTTGTTTAATTCGACAACTCTCTTTAACTCCATAAGAGAATCCGAAGAAACATACCCGACAGCAATGTCGAGTTTGGATGTCTGCGGAATCAGACCATAAAACGCATCTGCAAAAGTTTTATTGGCTGTCCTTATTGGAGGGAAATTGGAAAACAAAAATTCCATAGTGACCTCCTTAGTACATCTGAGAAGTTACATATTCCAGTCGCTGTTTGACGGTCATTGCCTTCATCTTCTCATACTCTGGCTTCAAGTCAACGGGTTCGTAATTACCAGTAAACAGGGGAAGTAAGCGTCTTGCAACAGCTTGAACGCCTACGGGAGGAACTGCATTTCCGATTTGTCTGCGTACCTCAGTTACGCTACCCTCAAAAATGAAATCATCAGGGAATGATTGCAGTCTTGCTCGCTCACGGTTTGTGAGGGGACGAGGTTCTGGATAGTGATACCCCCATGTGCCACCACCGCCAGCGGCAATGATAGTCTTAGCGGGTTCGTCTCGCTTGATTCTACGATAAACATGACTAATCATACCTTTAACATACAGCGGATTGTCCTTCGGAATATCCGTAAAATTGCCACCTTCGGGAATCAATTCAAGAACCTTTCTGGTCTTTTCTTTGATGTTGATGTGTTCGTTATTGGTAGGAACCTTTTCAACACCTTCCAGAGCTTCTCCTGCTGTTACATAGGGCAAAGTTCCATTCGGACCGTGGGAAGGCTTCGGATGGATAAAATCAAAGCCTGTATCAATTCTTACGCCAACGAAAAGAACTCGTTCTCTGAACTGAGGAACTCCGTACTCGGCAAAATTATAAAGATGAGGCTTTACAACATAACCGGGGGCAATGCTCTCAAAGTCCTTTATGATAGTATCAATGGCTTTACCACCATTAGCAGTAATCAAACCTTTTACATTCTCAGCAACAAACGCTTTAGGTTTTTTTGCATCAACGAACTCTGCAAAATGTCTGAATAGTCCTCCTCGTGTTCCGTTGAGACCAGGCTGTTTCCAAATGATAGAAAAGTCCTGGCAGGGAAAACCACCCAACACAATATCGCAGTTGGGGATGGTAGTGTCGGTGTAGGGGTCAATTTGCGTGATGTCCTTGTAGTGGATAACATCGCCAAAATTAGCCGCAAAAGACTTGCACGCCCATTCAGCAAAATCGTTTGCCCATATTGTTTCATATCCCTCGGTGTGAAATCCGTAGTCTAATCCTCCGCAGCCGGAAAAAATGGAAACGATTTTGGGGGCGTTCTTCGGATTTGTAGTCGCCATTTGTTTTTACTCCTTTGTTATTGAATATCTTTCTTAGTAAACTCAATCACTTCGCCAACTTCGCAATCCAAAGCGGTACAAATTTTGTCTAAAACCTCAGTGGAAACATATTCGTTCTTACCCAACTTGGCAAGTGTTCCTGTGCTGATGCCAGACATTTCTCTGAGCTTTGTTTTATTGATGTTGCGGTCAATTAACAGTTTCCAAAGTCTTGCATAATTTGCAGCCATTTCATAACCTCCTATTGAGTCTATCGTATATTATATCACATCTTTTCGTAAATTGCAATAAAAAATGCTGCGGCTCGAATATTTAATCTGCGCCGCGACATTATATTTAGACTTCGTTTTTCGAGGTTATGTAACACAATTTCGCTATTCCTTGCAAAAACGATACTTTATACATTGCTATGTAGTTGCGGTCAAAACATCAAGTACAGACCTGACATTTTGACCGCAAATCAACCCTTATTGATACATTACTTCATTGCTCGTCTGGAACGCATTTGCTGTTCTCTGATACGCTGCTTCACGCTCTTGCGGTAATCTCTGATAGACATATCCACGGGAACAGGCTGACTGTCCGGCACATACTTGTGGTGGGGCGTATGCTCCATATCCAGTCGCATATTGTAGTAGAAGTTGCGATACTGCTCATCAGTGGAATCCTCGTACAGCTTGACCGCCAGACTGTAAAACGCTTTCTTAGCGGCAGGGTCGACTGCCAGAGCTGCGGCGTGGCGTAATCTCTCAACAGTCAAGCCACGGTTCGGGCATCCGAAAGTAAACAGGATTTTCTTCTCGTTCATACTCATCATCATAGTGTTGTCCTCCTTAGTCATTGTCGGCTTTTGCGTTAAAGCCATTCTGTTTGGCATACTCACTTGCTTTTCGTCTGCGTTCCTCGCTCATCGGCGGTTGCAGACGAATGGACAGTCTGGACTTGTCCAGAACATAGGAAACCCCGCCCTGATCGCAGGACTTTTCCAGTCGGCACAGGTCGGGGTACTTCTTGCTGAACGCCGCCAGACGGTTCCTCAGTCCGGCATTGTAGGTGTAGATGCTCGCTTTGTCTTCGCCCTCGTTAAAGAGGATGATGGTTTCTTTCTCATACTTGGTCAGCCTTGCCATATCTGCCCTCCATGTCATAGGTGCTGACTTCCGCCAGCTTCATGGTCAGCTCCGCTTCGTAGTAGATTGCCATTTCCTTTCGGAGAGTGCGGAAAAAGCAGGGATACCAACGCTCGGCACAGTCCGCAGACAGCTTGACTGCCAGATTGAAGAACAGCTTCTTGGTCTCGCAGTCGGGGGCAAGGACAGCAATCATGTGAAGTCGCTCCACTGTTGCTTCACGATTGGGACAGCCGAACGAATACAGGGCTTTCTTCTCAAAAATGGTCATGGTCATAGATTTGTTCCTCCTTGAATTTGATAAAATAAAAGCGGCAGGGACTTCACAAGGAAATACCTGTCGCTTTGTTGACGGTATGAAATTGTAGGGTCAGGACTTGATAAAATCACGCAGTCCATAGTTTAGGGCGGCAACTCTGACAATCAGCCATTCAGCGATATGTGGGATGATGAACACCACAAAGGCAACTGCCAGCATTTTAACTGCTTCTGCTCCGGCAGTCACACCGAACACAAAACCGATAACCGTGATTAGGAATACCAGCCCGGCAAGCAGATTGAAGATGATGGCTGAAAAGCTCGTGAAGAAGATACCCACCCATTGAATGAGGGTTACTGCCAACATCAGTGGCAGAGCCAACAGCTTGAAAAACATCCTTATCAGAGCCATACTTTTCTCCTTACTCGGCTTTTGGGAAGAATGGGCTATGGAAGATTTCACACATCAGCAAAACGCCCATTGTAAAGCCGTATTTGAATTGAGTTTCGCTTGTCATATTGCCTTCATCGGCATTTCTGTCCATCATTCTCTCTAAGCGTTCGTAGTCCTCCTTACTGAGCTTTTCCTCGAAAAATCTCATGGTTTCGGAGATTTCTGCTCCGGCTTGTCGAAACTTGTCGGATTTCGGAACGACATTTTCACTCGGATAAAGCTCTCCATTGAATAACGCTTCTAAAATCATGCTGTCCTCCTTTCTCAGCAGTAAATCAGTTCTGCCTTTATGGTTTCTTCTGCCTGTGCAACACAGGCATTTATCTGGCGTACCCATTCCATCTGGTTCTCCGCTTTGAGCTGTTCTGTCACGCCGTAGTGCTTCATAAGCTGCGGAACAATCAACTCCATGTGGCTCTTGGCGGTGGCTTCGACCTCCGCACAATGCTCATAGAGTGTTTCGGTCAGCACCATATCGGAAAAGAGAATGGGGTGTGCCTGTCGCAGATACTCTCTGCGCATCCGTCCCCATTTGCCGAGACGGATATTCGGGTTCTTCAGCCGGATGTCGGGAATGTAGTAATCTCCACATTTGATGAAATTCAGTTCCATAGTGACCTCCTTCGTTTTTTCGTTGACGATTTCGATTTTTTCATACAGCCCGGAATCATCGTCCAGAAACAAGTTTCTGTGCTGTTCCGCATCGGCAAGAGAAGAATAGTAGTATTCTTCGTTCGGCTTACCGTCCCTGCGGATAAATCTGACTATCCAAAATTCATTCATGCGGGTGTTTCCTCCTTTTCGGATTTCTTTTTGTGATAGGCTTCTCTGCGTTGAGCAAGGTACGCTTCATATCTGACGATTGCTTCGGGGTCTCCGGCTTCGGCATCCGCCATCATTTTCAGTCGGCTTTTCGTGGTAGCTTCACATTGATACTTTCGCATATCAGCCAGCTTCTTTGCGGCTTCGGGGTCGGTCTTGGCTTGTTCTTCAAGAGCTTCACGGTCTGCCTTGCGTTTTGCTGTGTGTCTGCGGTTGTATTCAGCCCTGCGTTCTGCCATCATAGTGGCATATTCGGGGTCGTTTGCCATTCGTTCTTCCTCACGCTCCTTTTTACGCTGACGGGCTTCTGCTTCCTTGGCTTTCAGAGCTTCCCATTCCTTAGCGGCTTCGGGGTCAGTCTTAGCCTTTTCTTTCAGCTCGGCTCGTGACAGCTTGGCTTTCTTGGTGGCTTTTTCAGACCGTCTGCGTTCGGTTTCAAGCAGCTTTTCCTGCTTGATACGCTCTTTTTCGTCCATTTGCCGGATATATTCCGGGTCAGCTTCTCTGGCTTCCTTGATTTTCTGCTGTCTGCGTTTGTTGCGTTCACGCTGCAAGGCGAGCTTTCTTTCACGCTCTGCAATGGCTTCGGGGTCTCCAGCTTCAGCAGCCTTTATCAGTTCAGCCTTTTTCTGCTTCTGGACTTCATAGGAACGCTTCGCTTTTTCCTGCTTCTTTCGCTGTTGCTCGGCTTCGATGGTGGCAATGCGTTCTTCCTCGGAGATTGTCTCCGTAGGGGGATAGAAGTGTCCGATGAAGTTGAAATGAATATCAAGGGCTTGCTGACGGTAGATAGTTCGACCGCCTGTAGCTTCGTGAACCTCGATTCTGTCAATAAAGGCATAGAGCATGGTGTCGGTCAGTTCGGTGCAATCCTTGTATTTCTTTACAAGAGCGATAAATCGTCCTGTCTCGGCTTGTTTGACTTCCTCATACTGGATTTGGCTTTTCAGCTCCTCGACACGCCTTTCAAGGAGAATCTGCTCCTCGTCATACTGCTGAATCATTCTCTGAGCCTGTCGCTCCGGCAGAGTGCCTTTCACAGAGCTTTCATAGAGATTTTGTATCAGAGTGTCAAGCTCTGCCATTCGCTTTGCGGCTTGGTCAAGCTCCTGCTGTCCAAGGTCTGTATGCTTGGATTTGTTGTCATTCCAGACGGCTTTGAGCTGGGAAATAAATTCGTCCTCGTTTTCAAGGACATATTTGCTGACCGCTTGGATTGCCTGTAAAATTGCCACTTCCAAAACCGATGTTTTAATGAAGTGAGAGACACATTCGCCACCTTTGTTACGGTAATTGCCACATTGAAAAGCGGAATCTGAATCGTAGTGCTTTTCTCTGTGCCCAGAATCGGGGCTGATAAAGCCCATTCTTGCTCCGCAATCAGCACAGTACACCAAACCGGATAGACGGTGGGTGTAAGTTCCATTTGCCGCTTTCGGCTTTTTCTTGGAACGGAGCTTCTGTGCAATATCCCATGTGTCCTGGTCAATGATAGCTTCGTGCGTATCGGGAAATATCATCAGCTCATCAGCGGTGGCAGCTCTGCGTTGCTTCGTCTTGAAGTTTTCGCAGATGGATTTACCCAACACGGTATGACCGAGATATTCCTGCCTGTCAAGGATATATCCCACGGTGGTTGCACTCCAACGATAGGGGTCTATCACTTCCTTGTGTCTGCAATTCTCCGGCGAAGTCTTGGCGGCATAAGCAGCCGGTATCAGAACCTTATCCGCAGTCAGCATTTCCGCTATGGCGGTTGTTCCGATGCCTTGGCAAGCCAGACGGAATATTCTTCTGACTACCTCGGCGGCAGGTTCATCCACAAGAAGCTGCTGTTTATCGTCCTTGGTACGCTTGTAGCCGTAGGGGATGGAGCCACTGCATCGCAAGCCTTTCTCCATTCTGGACTTGAATACTGCTTTGATTTTGTTGCTTGTATCTTTCGCATACCACTCGTTCATGATGTTGAGGAACGGGGTAAGGTCATTGTCTGTGGGATTGGCGCTGTCAACGCTGTTGTTGATAGCGATAAATCGTACTCCCTTTTTCGGGAACAGGATTTCGGTGTAGTAGCCGACTTGCAGATAATTACGACCAAAACGACTGAGGTCTTTTACCACAAGGGTCTCAACATGACCTGCTTCAATTTCTTCAAGCAAGGCTGTGAATCCGGGACGGTTGAAATTCGTGCCGGAATAGCCGTCATCAGAAAAGTGCCGGATATTTCTCAGCCCTTTCTGTCGGGCGTATTCTTCGAGATACATTTTCTGATTCTGGATAGAGTTCGATTCGCCAGCCTGCTCATCGTCTCTGGACAATCGCTCATACAGAGCTGTAACTTTGATTTCTTCGTTTTTTGCCACGGTTTCAACCTCCCTTCGTTATGTAATTTCGGCTTTGGCTTTATGTAACACGCAACCGTTCTCTATCCTCTTATAGTATAACCATTTGGGTCAGTGACAACATAGCTGCTGTGCATCTGCATAAGGTTGGGTTTTACGAAAAATCTCGTCTTGCCCGAACCGGAACCGCCGATGACAAGGATATTTTTATTCCTTGCATACTTCGGCTCTCTTGGTCTGCCCGACATCATCAGCCTCTCCGTCTGCGTCAGCAGGATATTGTTCTCAAATACGGAATCCATGTAAGGCTCTATGTCTTTTTCATTGCCCCACCTTGCGGAACCGTACTCTACACCCTTCCGGAACTTCTTGGCATTCTTGGATTTGAAATACACCGCAAGCCTTAAAGCGATGCCGCAGCACACCCCGATTAGCAGATCTCTTGGATAGAAACTCGGCAGGGGATTGGAAAACAGCCCCTCCATTCCCTCCATGACCGCCATCATCTTTGCGGAAGCGTCCCGTCCCGGCGATACCCGCCACAGACACGCCACCTTGTCACAGATATATCCTGCAAGCACATAGGGCAGGTTCATCAGGACAAGTTTCTTTTTGTCAATATTCCCGGTTTTTGTCTTGAGTTTTTCAGGGATTGATTTTAAATCTTTGGCTATGCCGTTTATAATATTGCTCATAGGCTCTGCCCCCTGTCCTTGTTCTTCTCCCGGCTCCGTTCCCGGTTCTTGTCCTGCGATACTGCGTCCTTAAAATGCTTCAGCTTCTCCCGCAGGGAAACCCTGCCTTTCTTTTTCTCGTTGCCATAAACAAATTCCTTGAATGCCTGTGCTACTGCATCGGCATCCCTGCCCTTGAAAAAGACCAGATATTTCGGCGGTTCGGTTGTCTTGTCTTTCTTTATGGCAAAATCAACATTGTACTTTTTAGCGACACGCTCAAAAGATTTGATATTGCCGTCAGTGACTTCTATCGACGATACCCCCACGCCATCGCCAACGAGCTTCTTTACAGAAGTCTTTCCATGCGTTTCCTGCGCTTTCTGCTTACGGTGGTTCAGATACATCTTCATTGCAGCTTTCAGCACGTTAGCGTCTAATTTTGCGGTCTTAATCACAAGGGCGATTGTTTTCTGTGTTACTTCCTCCTGCATGAAACACCTCCCTGTTACGTTCCTGTGAAAAGCCATGCACTAAGGGGGAATCCCCCGGCAGGTAATATAAAAGACAATTTTCAATGCAAAATACACAACATCTCTCCTTTCCACTTCTGGACATGATGTCCAGAAGTTATCCTTTTTCATTTAGGCAATAGATTGTATAAAGATTGGCAGACAGCCCACCATTGCCATATTCCACATCATCAAGCAGTAATGCCTGAAACAGCACATCCCCCACACCGTCAAGCAGCACAATTTTCTGTTCCGCTTCTGTAAGGTGTCCATATTCCACTCCGTCCGCAGCAGCCGATTTCCTCGCCGCTTCACAATAAGTAAACAGACCGAGGATATATTTATTTGACATGATAAAGGCATAGGTTTCCTGTCCATTGTGTGTCAGCCGGCATTTCTCCGCTTCCCCCTCCGGGAGCGTGAAGATGCACTGCACTGTTTCCAGACAAATCCCCCTGTCATAATCCGGCTGTAACCGCTTTTTATACCTCTGCACCCTTGCATAAATCCCCTCCCGGTCTATGGCGGAATGGGTGCGCTTAAACTGCGGATTTTTACAGAGCATATCCAAGTCCATATACACGTTGTTGATTATGGTCTTTTCTGCATACTGACGGAAAGACTTTATCCTTAACAGCCATGCAAGCACTTCATCCAGCTTTTCTTCTGACGAAATGGTCTGGAAAGGCTTCATGCCAAACTCCAGCCTGTCAAACATAAGCGGGCAGCTCCCCTTTTTTACTTCACGCTCCATTGCCCTCTTTACATCCCGTAACGATTCCACATCTATCTCCTTCCCGTTTCCTGATATACTTACGGAAACACTAAAAAAAGGGCAGCTACAAATCTACTGACTCATAACTGCCCTTACGCTGTTCTCAACTTATCATTTTTTTAAGACAGGGGTCTTCCACCCCCGTACCCCTGGAAACCTTGCCGGAAGTGTGATTGAAAAGATAATCACACTTCCGGCAAGGCTGAAAATGCCGCCCGCCACACTTTGTCAGGCCCATCATATTTCTATTCCCGCTGTTTCTGCGAAAATCTGTTTCCTGCCCATAAGCTCATTCTGCTTTTCTTCTGGCAATCGTTTGAAAAAATTATCGTAGTCAATATCACCTGCGCCCATTTCCCTTGCAAGCACAATGATCTGTGTATGAAGCCATTCCTCCCACAAATCTTCAAACATTTCTCTGCTGTCCGTGAAAGTAGAATCATTCTCAAAGCCTGTCGGCGGCGTGTAATATTGCAGCTTTACAAAACCATACCTGCCAGCATCAACTACCACGATGTCCACATCTTCAAGCTCTGCAAAGGCATCCGCCACCTTCCGGCATTTTTTCTGTTCTTCCTCTGTAATGTATGCTTTTTTCTCCATATGTTCCTCCGTTTCCTGTTCCACAGCAATATCATACACGCCATCCAGAATATCCGCCACCTCTGGACATTGTGTCCAGAAGTTGGTTAAGTAATTCCTTTTTCCGCCCACCCGCCGCCATACATATCATGCTGCACCTCCTGCTGGTAGTAATGGCTCATGGTTGAGGGGGCATTGTAAAGCGCAGTAATCAGGTATGCCCTGATATTTGTTATCTTCGTAACCGTTCCCTTCATACAGCCCATCACATACTCCACATGGCTGCTGTTCAGCTTCAGGAAACGGGATTTTACAAGCTCATATGGGTATTCTTCCCCATTGATGCGGATTGTCCTGCGCTTCACACAGACCACATCACAGACAGTTTCATAGATTTCCTCATACATATCCCTGTCCTGGTCATATCTCATGTGGTGTTCATATTCCAGATTTTTACGGATCAGCGCCATATATGCGCTTGTTTCATCAATCGCATCCGCATTTCCCGTGGATTGATTGATAGGATTGGTATAACTCATATCAGTATAGTTCTGATTGTTATAGTTAGTATTGTTATAATTAGGGGCAAATTCTTTTACTTCTTGAAGTCCAGTTCCTTTACTTCCGGAAGTCAAATTATTTTCCCTCTTGAAGTCAGGTTCTTTTACTTGCTGAGGTTCAGTTTCTTTACTTCCAGAAGTCAAATTTCTTTCCTTCTTGAAGTAAAGATTTTTTACTTCTGTGGAAACATCAGCGTTTGCAGGCTTTTCTTCACTCTCTTTTTCCGGCACAGACGCAAAATTTTTCACATAAATGATATCCGGTTTTCCAAGCCCCCTGCGTTTTTTCTCTATCAGCCCAATCCCATTATCCGCATCCAGCTCCTTAATGACCTTTATGCAGGTAGGCTTAGAGCAGCCCAAATCTTCCATGATGTTCTCCACAGCATAGATGATATATGCCCGGTTTTCATCGTCCAGCCACCCATTTTTCATGGACATTGACATTCTGTCAAGCATCAGCCCATACAGGAGCTTAGCATCGCTGCTAAGCCCCTTG
>OFFZ01000436.1_pt1 | contig 25855 bp, 15 predicted proteins | sample 1521631 | NCBI WGS metagenome assembly OFFZ01 (sample SAMEA3504102, study PRJEB24116) | mouse gut metagenome | biome: mouse gut; feature: mouse-associated habitat; material: faeces | place: Denmark | collected 2011 | reverse complement strand
GGCGAGATTCTTCTGGACACCCGCTGCCTGCAGAGAGGAACCGTCACGGACTGCGGCTGCATGTCCAGGGTAAAGCCGGGACAGCGGGACATTACCGGACAGCGGTTCGGTATGCTGACTGCCCTGGAGCCTACGGAGCAGATATTATACGAGTCTGTAGTCTGGCGCTGTATATGTGACTGCGGGAACGAGATACATGTCCCACTCCGCCAATTGACACTGGGATATCGGAAGAGCTGCGGCTGCCTGAGCCATCCCTCCAGAAAAGACTATATCGGCAGACGCTTCGGCAGGCTGACGGTTACGGATTATGCCGGCAAATGCGCCGGAATGCACCAATGGAAATGCGTCTGCGACTGCGGGCGGGAGACTGTGGTGGGGCAGACACGCCTCCAGTCGGGAAAGACCAAGAGCTGCGGCTGTCTGCAGTCGGAAATCTATCGGAAAAATTTAAAACTTATAGACGGCACCTCTGTGACCATTCTGGAAGCCGGAAAGAACCACAGGCTGATTGCCACCAATACAAGCGGGCATACCGGCGTCTACAGGGATAAGAAGCGCAGCAAATGGATCGCCCAGATCACCTTCAAGGGAAAGACCTACTATCTGGGTTCCTATGACGACAAACTGGAGGCGGTGAAGGCCAGGGAACAGGGCGAGGAGATGCACGAGGATTTCCTGGAATGGTACTATAACGTAACCCGACAGGAAAAAACATGCGCAGCAAAAAATGACATATAAAGAGGTGCAAGTAAATGAATGGGAAAAAGAGTATCAGATTTGAGCTTCTGGGCCTGTTTTCCTGGGGAAAAGAGGAAGACGACGAATGGAGACGGAAGACTGCGGGCAAAAAAGAACTCTCCCTTCTGCAATATCTGATTGTAAATCACGCAAGGAGCGTTTCTTCGGAGGAGCTTATCGAGCGTTTCTGGGCGCAGGGCAGCAGCGATCCCATCAATGCGCTGCGGGGCATGATTTATAAAATCCGGAAATATCTGCGAGAAATGTTTCCCGAAGAAGAGAACATGATTGTCACCAGGCGCGGCAACTACGGCTGGAATCCGGCGCTGCAGATAGAACTGGACTCGGAAGAATTTGAACAGGCCTGCAGGGAAGCCAGGCGGCAGCCCGAGGCGGCGGCAGAGCTGCTTTCGCAGGTTCTTCCTATATATAAGGGAGACTTTCTGGCCGGGAATGACAGCGACTGGGTGATACCCGTGAGACGCTACTACCAGACCCTCTACCTTGACGCCTGCCGGGAGGTGCTTCCCGCCCTCCAGAAGCAGGAGCGTTGGATGGAAATCATAGACATCTGCGAGCAGGCCCGGAATGTGGACTTCGCTGCGGAAGATTTTGTAATCTCCCAGATGCAGGCCCTCATTTCCATGGGGCAGTCCGCCCGCGCCATGGAACAGTATACACACTACAGGGAACGCCTGTGGGAGGAATTTCAGATAGCCCCTTCGGAACAGATGGAACAGACCTATGCGTTAGCCTCCTGCATGGGCAGGGGCGCCCCGGGAAAGGGTGATATTCTGAAAATGGTCACCGAGGAAGAGAACGACGGACGCGCCTTTTTCTGCACATTTCGAACATTCCAGAAGATCGTGGCTTTGGAGAGACGCCATCTGTCCAGGACCAGAGGCGCATCCACCCTGATGATTGTGGGACTTGGCAACCAGGTCATACCCGGTACGGATGCCAGGCGCCTGGAACGCGTCCTGTTGGACAGCTTAAGGGCAGGTGACCCCGTGGCCAAACTGGACGTTACCTCCTATGTCCTGATGCTGCCCGGAAGCTCTCCCGCGGATGCCCGGACGGTTGCAGAACGGATAGACAGAACTTTCCGCAGAACCTACTCCCATTCCAGGGCCAGTCTCTCTTTCCGGACGGCCATTCTGGAAGGAAACCAGAATACAAACGATGCAAAATAGCCGGAATACTATATGTTGAAAAATCTCCAAAAGTAATGGAAAACTAATGCTTCTTGGATAGAGTAGAAATAAATCAAGAGGGAAGCGGGGACGGAAATAGAAAAGTCTCCGGGAAAACGGTAAAAAAGAGGTGAGAAGAGCATGAAATTAAAAGGGAAAATGTTACCCTGCGGAAGCCGGGAAGCTGTCGTCACCGTGTTATCCTATAAAAACGGCATCATGGACGGATACCTGCAGCATCCACGACTGCAGGAAAAAGAAAAGATACACAGCCTGTCCCAGATCATTCTGCTCTTAAACAGCCTTGTGGACCTGGAAGACTGCCCCAATCCATCCCTTCCCCTCATTCCGTTGGAATATGAGGAAGACGGGAAAAAGTCGGTTTTCCGTATTCAGATTCTGTTCCGGGAACACTACTCCTGGCAGGGCAGGCTTATCTGGCAGAATGAGAACCGGGAAGTTGTATTTAGAAGCGTAGTGGAGCTGCTTCAGCTCTTTGATGAGATTCTTGGCGAATAAAAGGAGGATGCAATCGATGAAACTCCATAGAAACAGAAAAAAGAACAATATCAGGAAACTGATCAGCCTGGCGCTGGCATGCTGTATGACCCTTTCCATGGGTTCGTCCTATGTAAACGCGGGGGAAATGGGTATTGCCGTGGAAAGCAGCGCGGCAGTGCAGGAGTCCAGTGAGGCGGAATCTGTTCCGGCTGCAATGACAGAAGCCGACAATCAGGATGTGAGTCATCAGGATGTTCCCTCCGATGAAAGCCAGGAGCAGCCTGCAGATACGGGAGAGACGCCGTCCGATGCGGACCAGGGTTCCCAGAGTCCGGATGACCAGAACCCTGTTGACGGAACCACCGACAGCGCCGTTCAGCCGTCCCAGACGCCCACAGCCCCCGAAGGGGAGCCTTCGGACAACGGAAGCCAGGATGCGGGGGATTCTGTACCGCAGCCTTCCGAAGAGGAAGCGCAGCAGGAACCCGGCAGCGAAAGCGGTGTCTCCGAAGACGGAATGCCTGCGGATGAAACTCCCGCTGACGGAAGCCAGGCCCAGGACGACAGGCTTCCCGGTACAGAGACCGGGGAAGGGGAAAGCCAGGACGGCACGGAACTGCCGGGGAGTGAAGACGATTTGTCAGTACAGGACAGCCTGGCTGCGGTTCCGGAAGATGCGGCAGGCGCAGCCATGTCCCTTAGGGGCCTCGGCAGTGGTAATGCTTCCGACAGCCAGTATGGCTTTGATGCTTATTATGTAAATCAGCATGATCCATATGACGTAATGTTGGATCAGAACTTTAACCTGAAATACCAGATGGAATTTCATGCCAGCCAGGACTATGAGCCGGGCACGGTGGTGATTCGAATAGAGTCCGAGCTTTTCAGGGACAGAAACGGAAACTCCATTCTGCCCACGGAAATCGGCGTCCCCCAGGGAAGTCCGGAGGCATCGGTATCCAACCGCAGTACGCCCTTTAACTATTATTATGAAGATCAGTCTTTGGTGTTTTTCAACTATAAGAAAATTGATTCGGGTACCAATGCAGCATGGCAGGTACTCTACAAAGACCAGAAGCTGATGGACATTACAGACGGGACAGAATGGACACTGCAGCCCCGGATATCTGTGGACGGGGGAGCGACATACCAGGAAAGGACACCGCTTAGAGGACGGATAGATTCCGCAGTGTTTCTTGAAAGCGTTACCAAATCCTATTATACGGAGTCAGGGCTTAACTATACGCCGGGGCTGTATACCCTTTCACAGGTGAGAAGGTACATCAGCGGGGATGTGGACAGCAGGTTTTTAAACAGTGACGGCAGATTGAATACCACTGACTGGCGCTATGTGGTCTGGGATGTCAGGGTAAAGGGTACGGCCACACAGCCCTGGGACATGGTTATTACGGATATGCCCGGCAGTAGCGGACAGGTGGTGGGGTATAAGGATAATTCAGACAGATCCACAGCCTATAAGCTTCCCATCGGGCAGGTAGAGATGGACGGAACGGCTCTGCGGGATCAGAGGGAAGAATCCTGGGGAAACCGTTTTTATGTAGTGACGGCATATCCTGCCGATGCAGCAGAGGACGGCACGCCGGTACAAAATGACATTACAATCAGGCTAATCCCCAGAGACGGGCAGGATGCCCCCACAGAAGGGTCTTCCGGTACAGCTACATGGACATATAAGAACTATGACTGGTCCTACAGCGGGAATATCATCGGTGTCCATAAGGAAACGGACAAGACGGTATATACGGGATGGTTGGATGCTTACAGGCTGTCAAAGGTAAACGGAGCGGACTACGGCGACATGCCTTTTACCACCACAGGACATATGTATGGTTATTCCTACACCCACAGGACTGACAGCAGCTCCGACTACACAGTGGGAGATTATATCCCGGGCACATACTATACCCTCACCACTGTAGACGACTTCATGTACCTGTACGCTGCGGCTGGTGACGGGGCGATAATGGACGGGAGTGATTATTATTTCTCCGCCGTGAATATCACCCAGACAGATTACGGCTACGATGTTTGGGAAGACCAGAAGGTGGAGTCCGAACTTACGAAAGTAGATGCGGGTTTACTGCCCGAAGCATTGAAGGATGGGAACGATGTAAGAAGCAGAGCGCGTATTTACGCAATGCTGGCAGCTCCCAATGAGGCGAATCAGGAAAGCGCAGATCCGCAGGGATGGGTACTGATCGATACCGTGGATGTGGATGCTTCCGGCAGCATGTCCTACGCTTTTTCAGATGAAGTCATTGCGCAGCAGCCCTGGCGGGTAAAGGTGGAACACGATACCATAGACTACGAAACGATCTGTAAGATTGACGTAAAAGTACGCATCAAGTCCTCCTCCTCTAAAATGGCGGAGATTCTTGACCTGCGGAATAATGCAGAAACCAACGAGAAAAGCCCGGAGGTTAAGTTTGAGAATGTGTCAGGCGTTATGGGCACAGTCCATCTGGCAGACGGAAGCGTCGTCTATTTTACGGATTCTGACGGAAACAGCGGTTCCACCAATTACGGCGAACCCGGACTTGCGGAGGCAACGAAAGCCTTATATCAGGATAACAACGGCGAAGGGATTCTCCTTGTCCGCGACAACGCATACCGGACGGTTACATGGCTGAACGAGACGGCTGCTTCCTTTAAAAAAGCAGGCAGCACAAACGATGTGGACAATAACCGGGTATTGGTGGACTATTATCTGACGGCATATGACGGTTATGAAATATATGACAGGAGCAGTCTCAACTATCTGCGTGAGGAAGATCAGGATCTGATTTCTCCGGGCAGAAGCCATGTGGTATTTTATGATCTCCTTCCCTATGGCATGCAGTTTGATGCCTCTTATCCCATAACGGCAGGCCGGATTACCGATTTGAGCAGGGATGTCTACCAGACACAGCCCAAGAGTTGGGACAGCGCGCAGGTTACGGTTACAGTGAACCCGGAGAAGGATATCATCACCAATTACCGCGGGACAGGGCGGACGATGGTAGTATTCCACATAGCCTTTGACGGGGCGGACGCCACCTCGTATACCAACGGAAAATGGATTGAAGGATGGGGCGTAAGCTTCCGGGCGTATTACGAATGGAAGGACATGGATCAGCTCAATCAAGTGGAGATCAATGCCAACCTTAGTGCGTTTATGCCTGATTTCAGTGAAGCGGCAGGCGGCAGCAATAACAGCCATCCGGCCCTTGTGGGACTGAAAACGGAAGTGGATTATGACAACGGTACCCATGGGGATGGGCAGGAAGATCTTTCTACAGTAGATAAGGCATACGCGGATATGGTCAGGGAATATACCGGCGAAAACGGAAAGCCGGTGAAGGGTAATATCGACGGATATAATCCTGTTGACAAAGACGGCAACCCTTATGATACTACTTACCGCAATGTACTCTATGCAAAAAATGAGCTGAAGGACGATGTGGCAACCTCCTCCCAGTCCACCATAGAGAAACTGGTGCGCGCCGATTCAGACCGATTCGGCACCTTTGACAGGACGGCTACCGTGCCCGCAGGCTCGCAGGCAGACGGGTTTTATACCTACGACATCAATGTAACTACTGCCACCGGAATTCAGGATATTGCGGTATTTGACAGGTTGGAGCGGGCGGCTGTGGACCGGAAGGGAAGCAAGGATCCCTTTGCACCCTTTGAGGAGAATACATGGTCCGGTACCTTCCAGTCCCTGGATACCACCGGACTGGATAAACGGCAGATTCCGTATACGGTCTATTACAATAGGAAGGAAGATGCCGCCATAACCACGGGCAATGAGATGCCGGAGAGCATTCTCACTACAGGAAACGGGTGGTATGAAGAGGCGGCCTTTGAGGGCATGCTCCAGGAAACGCTTGGTGATAAATACAGCGGAAGATGGCAGGATTATGTGAAAGCAGTGGCGGTGAAACTGGATCCCGGGTATAAACTGGAAGCGAATCATTCCATAGCCTTCCGGATCAGGATGAAGGCGCCCATGGCAGGTGAGTTGGAGGAGGGCAGCAGCCTTTCCACCTATAACAATGCCTCCTTCTCCTCCTTTTCAACCACTGACAAAACCAGAAGTACGGTTACAGGCAATTCCGTCAAGGTAACTGTAAGCGCGGAGGAGACACTGGAGGTTATCAAAGAGACATCCGGACCTGTGCCCGGCGCGCGCCAGGATGAGAATTTTGAATTTCGGCTTTACAAAGAATATACATACGATAATGAGACCGAAAAGCAGTACCTTGCCTACACGGAATACAAACTCTATAAGTTCGAAGACGGCCAGTGGAAACCGCAGGAAGGTTTATACGCCACTGACGGAAACGGATACCTTTATCTGCACGCCGGGGAAAAGGCTGTCTTTGAAGCAGCCGATGCCGGACGCATCCGGGTGAAGGAGACAGAGAATATATTCTGGGAGTCCGAGACAAAGGAAGAGGTGACGGAAGATCCGGACAGCGGGAAGACCGTTCACAGCGTAACGGTGACGAATACCTATCGGCCCGTGCTGTATATGCAGAAAAAGCTTTCGGCAGTACCGGAGGGAATGGATGTAAGCGGAGAGAGCTTTACTTTCCGAATCGAAGTTAAGAAGAACAACAACTATTTCCCCCTTGCAAATGCGGAATTCTGGTATGTGAACAGCATACGCCTGGACGGAGGCGCACCGGAAAAACTGAAATCCGGACTTACAGATGACCAGGGCGAATTTACGCTAAGGGAAGGCGAGATCATCGCGCTTTTCCCCGGAGCCGTGGGAACGGAATACAGGATAACAGAAATTAGTTCCGGAGATAACTGGATTTGCGAGGATGATACCATAACCGGCGCAACGATAACCGGAGGAAACAGCAAGAGCATAACCAACTATTATAAGTGGAAGGAGCTTCTGCTGACCAAGGACATCACCCATCAGACACAGGAGGACTATGACGCGGCGCCGCAGCCGTTTACCTTCCGTATCAGCGAAGTGGGAACGGATGCGGAAGGAAAGGAAATTCATACGCCTGCAGCCGGAAAGGAATGGGTGCTGTTGGATAAGGACGGAAATGAGATTACAGGGACGTCCGACGATAATCAGCCCGGAAGCGGCGTGGGCGGAGAAGCGAATCCAACATCGGGAACGCTTGACCAGGAAGGCAAATTTACCTGCAATATGGGATTCCGGACTGTCAAAATCAAAGGCCTGGAGGCAGGCAAGACCTATCGGATCGTAGAGCTGACGGAAGGAATCTCTGCGGAAGACGGGAAACCGCTGTATGTTCCGGCGGACGGGGACAGTGCCACGGCACAGATGCCTGTTTACAGTACCAGAAAGAATGTGACCATTACCAACGACTACCGGAAGCGGCCGCTGTCAGTGACAAAGACCGTGGTTAAGACCCGGGAAAACGGACTTCCCACAGATCAGTGGACGGAATATTTTCGCTTTACGGCTACGGTGAACGGGAAGGATTTGCCCAAGGGGACACCGTACACCGTGACCAGGAGAGGCAGCGATGAGACAGTGACACGCTATGTGGGCAGTCTGGAGGGGATGGACTCTGACCAGATTCTACTGGCAAACGGCAGTCTGATAGAGGCACTTGAGGACAATGAATTTATATTGGCGGACGGTGAGACGGCTGTTTTCAAAGATGCGGGCATGTTGAAAGATACCATTATTGTCAGTGAGGTAGATAACGACAATCAGATATACCCGGCAGACAAGGGCCCTTATACGGATACACTTTCCGGAGACGGCAGTGAGGCATCCTTTGTGAACGGGGAAAAGGGAAGTCTGCTGATCGGAAAAGAATATGTGGGCCTGGACGAGGTAGGAAGCAAAGCTGTTGAGGAATTGAGGTCTGGTTGGGGACTGATGCCTTCCGGAGAGAATGGAACTGTAGAATTTGTCCTGCGTATAACCGACAGCGAAGGCACTTATGTATGGCCGGAAGTTCCGACTACAGTTAACTGTATTGGCAGATATGGCGATATCGCCCAAAGAACTTATGAACCCGGAGATTCCATATCCGTGACACCCTGGGAGACGATCGTTATTCCCACAGGGGAGGGAACCAGTATTCCTTCGGATGCCCAATATACCCTGATTGAGACGGAGGAAAGCAGAAAGCGGATCATTCAGTATTGTTTTGAGGAGTGGATTGATGACCGTGTAAGTCAGATGGACTACTGGCTGCAGATCAGCCAGAGCGCAGCGTCGGATGTGCTGGCCGAAATGAAAACCGTCAGTGAGAGACCTTCAGCCGTCATCTGCAATGAAGTAAGCAGTATCGGAAAAAGGGGAGAGGGTTCGATTCAGGGAAAGAGAATGACTTCCGAATCAGATGAAGTGCCGACGGGCAAAAAGTTGGTATGGCGCCTGGAACGGTATGACCGTGGGAGCGGTGCATGGCTCCCGGCATCGAAAATACCGTATTTGATTTTCAGGAATACAGGATTTGGGCCTGAACCGGTTTCCAGAGAGGTTGAAACCACCAAAGAGGATGGACGGATTACGCTGTATAAGTTGGAAGGCGACAACTATCCACAGGTTTGGTTTCCCAAGGATCGGGTGTACCTGAATCTTTACAGGCAAAGCGATATAGATAAGCTTCTTGAGAGCCTGGAGAATGGAAAAGACTTGCTGCGCCTGGTGGAGGTGCCGGAGGAGTCCGATGCCGAATGGGGCATGTTGGTGGGGTATGATGAAATTATCTCACTGGAAGATAATGGAGACATAGGAATGATGCCCCAGACAAATTTGACGGAAGAGGAGGCGCCGACTCTGCTGAAGCAGTCAGTGCAGGAATGGCATGGCACAGAGGAAGAAGACAATTATCCGACAGTGGGGGGATCCGGGACACGGTACAACATGGATGTACCTCCGGAGAAGACCTGTGCGTTTGTCAATTCCAACACCAGAACATCAGTGGAAATCGAGAAATATATGAAGGGCAGTTCCGATGCATTATTTACCATGGTATTGGAGCAGGTCATTTCCACTTCCCTGGGAAAAGGGGAGACAATTACGAAGGATAATTACAAAGATGCGATTGCTGCCACCAGACCTGGAGCCGGTATTCCCTATACCGTTTATAATGCCGACGGCAGTGCGGCGGGAAGCGGCGTGACAGATTCCGGCGGGGAGCTGAAGTTGGAGGCCGGGCAATATGCCCGTCTGGAAGTACCGGACAGCACAATGTGGACCGTCTCGGAGAAAACATCGGCTTCCCCCAACTACAGGCTGACGGATCTGCAGCCGGAATCCGGTGACGTGAGGCTGACGAAGCTGAATGAGAACCTGATGCTGATTCACCTTCCGGCAAAAGTGATTCCTAAGATGTACAAAGTGGAATGGTACTCCGCCTGGAATGGAGAGCTGCTGAAGAGTGAGACAAGAAGCGGCAATGTTGGGGAAATAGTCGTAGTCACGGAAGAAGATAAGCAATATGGGGCAGACGAGGGATACCGCTTCAGTAGGAAGAACTGGAATAATATTGAAGGCGGAATGCTCAATATGCAGACGGAGACTGTCCTTAAGCTTTATTTTGACCAGGAAGTGGCGTATACGATAGAAAGGTATCATATTGAGGGAGATTTGTTGGATGAAGAGCCGATCAAGAGAGTGGGGGTTGCGGGCAATACAATAGAGGTTACCGACGAGGATAAGAACTTCGGTTCCGGATATAAGTTTGATGAGGGTAACCAGGGCAACATTGAACAAACTCGACTGCAGCCTGGTGGAAGGAATGTGCTTCGCCTGTACTTCAGAAAGATTGTAGACGCCAAGATAAAGGTGACCAGAGAGTATTACCTATATGGTGAAAAGGTAGCAGGCATTAACGTAACGAAAGAGTTTGAAGGGGTGGAAGGTGATGTTATAACCGCAGAGTCACTTAGTCAGAAGTATTCGGACTGGAATAAATGTTCAGTTGACGGCAAGACTTTTGAATTCCGGTTATCAAATAGCAATCACAGCATCCAGTTAGAGGCAGAAGAGACTGAATACGCCATAACCCTGAAATATGAGTACAAAGTATATGAAGTGCGATACACGGACGGCACAGATGGCTCGATTTTTGGAGCACAATCGCGTAACTGTTGGGAAGGAGAGAGGACTCCCGAATTTAACGATGGCAAGGAGCCTACCCGGACGGGCTATAAATTTGCAGGATGGCAGCCGGTTTTCAACCCGTATGTATCTGGGGGTGATGCGGTATATTTGGAAGAGGAGAAGAAATGGATAATTGAATACAAGGCCACATGGCAGAAAAAATGATGGAAAGGAGGATTGGAGGCTGCTGATCCTTAAGGCCTTCAAGAATAAAACAATGAAAAAAGTGAGAAAAATGATATCCTTCCTGACCATTCTCTGTTGTCTGGCAGGAAGCATGTTCCCGGCATATGCCGCGGAATCCTCGGGAGCTTCTGTTTCCGGAGTACCAAGAGTGACATTTACCAACGAACCCAATAACTCACCGGATCTCTTTGTCTCAAAGATTGTGGAAAATACGGTTCCGGGCGCCCCGTATGCGGCGCCGGAACATGCCGCATATCGGTTTGTACTGAAGATAGGCGGCGAGGTTGCGTCCAATGTGAAATACCGGCTCATTGATTCGGAACACGGGGAAGTCACCAGAAAGACATCCGGGGGACGGGAAAAGCCTTTCACAACAGACAAAACCGGGGTCTTTGAACTGGAAGACGGCCAACAGGCCTGGTTTGAATATGTGGGTACCGGAGTGAAGTATGAAGTGGTGGAGCTGGACGCCTACCAATGTCCTGTAACGGATACTGACGGGAATGAGATAGCGGTTAAGGACGGCTATAAGCTGTACGACGGAGAGGGGAACTTACTGCGGGGTGAAATCGAATACCAGCTGCGGAGCCTTTCCGGAGACGGTTATCTGCAGAAGGATCCCACCTCGGACAATTATGTTACGGGGGGTGTTTCCACCGGTGAGAAAACCATACTTCTGAACGGAAGCAGCGAGACCTTTACAAACCGCTATACCGGCAGGGGAACCGGAGAGAAGACTACGCTGAAAATCAGCAAGGCGATTTCCTTCCCCCCAGGCTATACGGTTCCGGAGACACCGGATTTCCGGTTTAAGGTGGAACTGGACGGCCGCCCTTATGGCGGAAAAGAGTACGCTGTCATTGACACGGCAAGCGGAAATCCCGTCATAGACCCGGAGACGGAGGCGCCTCTTATGGGGACCACGAGCGAGGATGGCTGTTTTACCCTGAAGGGCGGACAGACGGCTTCCTTCGGAGAAGTTCCTACAGAACTTGACTATAAGATTTATGAATTGTTGGAAGACGGCATGACGGCGGCGTCCGACACTGAAGCGGGAGACGGCGCGGAGGCAGATGAGGATGCTGAAGCGGCCGCAGGGTTCGGAAGATGGTGGGCCGTGGGCGGCACGGAACACAAGGGTTCCACACAGGCGCCGCTCACATGGGTAAACTTTAATAACGCCAATGTCTCTTTCGTAGTGACAAAGCGAATGGAGGATTACAGCAAACCGGATGTGGCATTTTCCTTCCGTCTGGCGGATGAGAAAAACAACGCATTGGCAGGAGCTGCGTATTACCTTTATAATACCACGGGCATTCCCGTGTATGACGAAAAGGGAAAGCAGGCAGCGGGAATAACGGATTCCGAGGGCAGCTTCCTGCTGAAACCCGGTCAGGCCGCCGTATTTGCAGGCATGGAGCCGGGGAAATCCTTTAAAGTCACCGAGACCAGGAATCCTGACTATGTGCAGGTTCTGCCGCTTCCGGACAGCGATACGATCTATTCGGTGCCTGTGGGGGGCCAGATTCCGTTTGTGGATTTTGTCAATAAGCCTGCGGATAACCAGGGATCCCTGACAGTGACCAAGGAACTGACCTATCAGGAAGGGGAAGGACCTCTGGCAAGGGATGATTTCCATTTTGTGATTTATAAACAGCTGAAGACCGAAGACGATGTGAAGAAAGCTATGGGAGTGAGGGAGATACTGTTTTTCGAAACAGGAAGTGTTACTTCCGAAAACATCCAGGCAGCGGCGGCTAAGGGAGGCATCCTTCTTGTGGGGACGGAGATAACCGACAGTGAACCCAGTGGGATAGACGACTGCATCCGTAAGGCAGACGGCATCTGCTACTATCAGAAAGACGGGAGCCTGTACGAACTTTATGCTCCCCTGGAAAACACCGTATACAGCGTGCCGGAAGGACTTTCCGCACCCACCTATAAAACCGGTTCGGGCAGCAATGCAGGCGAGTTTTCCATCAAGGCCGGGCAGACGGCCAGGTTTGACCTTCTTGCCACCGGATACAAATATCTGGTGAAGGAATTCGGATTGACTGCGGAATACACGGAGATCATGGAGGATTCGCAATATTACAAGGAAATATATGATCTGTCCCAGACGGCGGGTAAGGAATACGCCCAGACAGCGGATCTCACTGGCAGCGGACTTTCCTTCCTGTTTACAAACCGTTATCAGGCGAAGAAGCTGAACCTGAAGCTGACGAAGGCAGACGCGGACGGAAATCCGATCGTGGATGCTCCGGCGCACTTTATGCTGTATCTGGATAAAAGCCAGAAAAATCCGGTTTATGACGATGTGTACCTTGCCACAGATGCCGCAGGAATGCTTACTTTCCCGGCTCTGAAGCCAGGCACCTACTGGCTGTACGAGCTGAAGGCGCCCAGTGGTTACCGCCTTCTGGAAAGACCCATAGAGATTCGGATTGCATGGGGAACAGACGGGAACCCGGAGATTCTTGTAGACGGCAGGCCTCTTGCCGACGGCAGCGACATTGTGCAGGACGGCCATATTGAACAGGGTGCCGTGGAGGACGGCGTCAGCACTGCAGACGACACAATCTGTATTAAGGTGATCAACAAAGAATTCTATAAACTGCCCAATTCCGGCGGAATGGGAATCTACTGGTATTCGATCGGCGGTATGCTGCTGATGATAGCGGCGGCCCTGATCTTATATAGAAATAAACATACGGGGGAGGTGCTGAAAGATTGAGAAAGTAGCAAGAACCGCGAAAGCGGCAAAAGTGCGGGAGACACTGATAACTGCACGATGTTTCGGCAGCCGTTCCTGCCGGGGAAGACCGGATGCAGCAGTGCCGGAGCGCCCCTGACAGCACAGTCCCGCTGAAGCCGGAGACCGCAGCAGCTTTGCTGTGGATAACCGGAAGCCCGGAAAGCCCGAATCCCCATATGCCTGCATGACAAAAAAGCAGGGACCGGGTAATCGGGACGGACGCAGCAGCGGAAGCGGGAAGGCGTACGCCGGGGGAGCCTGAAAACAGTGCATCCTGAAGTACCAAAGATACATAGAGGACGGATACACGAAAGGCAGCAGAAAACAGAAGCGCTGCAAAGACAGCGCGGTAACAGGCATTTTAACAGAAAGGAAAGAAAAAATGAAGAAAATGAAAAAGATTTTGGCCTTTGTGATGGCAATGGCTATGGTTCTGGGGATGTCGTTGACTTCTTTTGCGGCAGGTACGAACACGACGGAAGCGCAAATCGAAGGCATCGAGGCCGAGCTGAAGGATGGTCAGAACACGATTCATGTAAAGGGATATCAGATTATTCGCTATAATGCGAAGGGCGCTTATGAGGAAGTTATTTCCAATACGATTGACAAAGATGCCGATGGTAATCTTGCACCTACTGCCGCAAATGCATTGGCGCTTGCCAAGAGAAAAGCAGAGTTGGGGAGTCCGGTGGAATTTACAGCTAATGCTGATGGTGTTTATACGGCTTCATCTACGAATGGTTTGACAGCAGGAACATGGTTGGTTCTGGTTGAAGGTTCTTCCAAATATTTCTATAATCCGATTATAATCAGCGTAGAACAGGGTGCTGACGGATTAAAGTATGGAACTCTGAACCTTGCCACAGATACCTGGTTAGGTTCTGACGGAACGACAACCCTCTACGCGAAGAAATCAGAGCCGACTATCACCAAGACTGCAGAAAAAGAAAACGAAGGTGACACAGAAGTCGTAGGCACGCAGGTTGGAGATATCTTAAAGTTTACGGTATCTGCAGATATTCCGGGATACATCACCGGAAGTACAGATATGAAATATTCCATCAAGGACGTATTGACAGGACTTTCTTTAGTAAATGATGACGCTCATATGCCGGTTGCAACAGTAGACGGTAGTGCAGATGCGGCTCTGACAGCGGCAGTTAATACTGCTATTGTAAATGGTGCAGCAAGCTTTACGGTAACGGGTTTGGGCGATGCGTTCCTTACTGCAAATGCAGGAAAGCAGATCGTTATCACATACTATGCAAAAGTAACAAGTGCTGCAAAGATTAACGTAGACGAACTGAACAATACTGCAACCTTATCCTACAGCACAAATGACTCAACAGAGGAACATGAAAAGGAAGCCGAGACAAAGCATTACACTTTTGGTATCGACACAAGCGTTAATGGAACCATTGGCAACACGGAAATTAACAAGACAGGTGAGTTTGTCAAGATTAATGCGGACGGCGAGATTGAATATACAGAGTCTACAGAGTTGATAGAAAAAGGTGAGAAGACAGAGGTTCTTTCGGGGGCGGAATTTGAGCTGCATATTGGGGCTGCTGATGGACCTAAGTTTGGTGACATATTTACCACAGATGCAAGCGGAAGATTAGAAATTAACGGTCTTGACAGCGATGTGGATTATTACCTGGTAGAGACGAAAGCGCCCACAGGATATACCATTAACGACACCCCTATTAAGGTAAGGATTACTGCTTTGTTTGACACATCAGATTCTACAAAACTGACAGGCTATACTGTGGCCATTGGAGAGGGCGAAAATCAGGCGATTACGCACTATGGCTATAGTACCGAAACAAAGGAAACCGTTTTGAATACTGAAAATAATGCGTCGAATCCCTTTGGGTTTAAGAATACCAAACTCTCCTCCCTTCCTTCCACGGGCGGCATCGGTACAACGATCTTCACCATCGGCGGCTGCGCCATCATGATCGTAGCTGCAGGCCTGTACTTTGCAAGCCGCAGGAAGTCTTCCAAGTAAGGCTTTCGGAATTCATGGCCCGGATAACGGGAAGAGCCGTAAACCTTCCGGCCAGGCCGGAAGAACGGAGAAGCGAATAACAGTATCATGCGTACTTGGCAGGATACCGTTACAAAAGAGGAAAGCCGTGGGCGCTGTATGAGAGAAGCAGTGCCCCGGCGAAATCCAGGGAAGCAATTTCTGATACAAAGCGTACGGGAAAGTAAGGCTGCAATGTCATTCCGGAATGAATCCGTTTCTTCCGGAATGGCAGATGCATAAAAGCTGCCGGCATATGGTATCCAATGTCAGGCGCACACATTTTTACAGAAAAAATACAACAATAAGGAGAGCCCGGATGAGAAAACATATTACAACCGTCATAGTCTGCATCATGTTCACAGCCGGTCTGTCCCTGCTGCTGTATCCCTTTATGGCGAACCAGTGGAACAACTACAGGCAGTCCCAATTGCTCACTACCTACGAGGAGGCCGTCACGGAGATGGTGGAGACGGGACGGGTGGACTATGAGGCGGAGTGGGCGCAGGCACAGAATTATAATGAAGACCTGATTCCCTACATCCTGCCGGATTCCTTCTCCACAGCGGAATATCCCCAGGAGGGGGACGCGAAATATCTCTCCTGTCTGAACCTGACAGGGGACGGTATGATGGGATATATACAGATACCGAAAATCAGCGTGAAGATCCCCATTTACCATACCACCAGTGACGAAGTGCTCCAGAAGGCGGCAGGGCATCTGGCAGGCAGTTCCCTTCCTGTTGGCGGGGCGGGGACGCATGCGGTAATTTCGGCCCACAGGGGGCTGCCCAGTGCGGCGCTTTTTACAGATCTGGATAAACTGCAGGAGGGAGATACCTTTTATCTCTCCGTTCTGGACGATACACTCTGCTATGAGGTGGATTTGATTACCGTGGTGGATCCCACGGAGACGGAAGCCCTGGCAGCGCAGGAGGGGGAAGATCTGGTGACCCTTCTGACCTGTCCCCCCTATGGGGTGAACAGCCACAGGCTTCTGGTACGGGGGCACAGGATTCCCTATATGGAGCTTGGCGAAGACGCGATTCCCGCAGCATCCGGTTCCGGTCTGGTAGGGCCCAGTATGCATACAAGTTATCTGCTCTGGGTGATTATCGGCCTGGCAGTGACAGTCCTTTTCATCACGCTCCTCTATCTCTATGACAGGAGAAAAAGGAAAGCGGCGTCCGCAGGGAGGAAGCCCTGATGATGAGGAAGATATCCGGGATTCTTTTCGGCCTTATGTTTCTGGCGGGTTTCGGCATCCTGTGCTATCCCACCATATCGGACCAGTGGAATACCTACCGCCAGAATCAGCTGATTACCACCTATGAGGAAGCTCTTTCGGTTCTGGAACCGGAGGATTACTCCCGGGAGTGGGAGGCGGCAAGGCGCTTTGACAGCAGCCTGACGGCCAACAATATTTACGGTGATGTTTTCGGGGAAGAAGAGGAGACGCTTGAGGACACGGAGTATTGGAAAATACTAAATATCTCCGGGGACGGGGTCATGGGTTACCTGTCCATTCCAAAGATTAACCTGAAGCTGTCCGTCTACCACGGCACTGACGAGAATGTGCTCCAGACCGGGGTTGGGCATTTAAACGGGACCAGTCTTCCCATCGGCGGCGAGAGTACCCACAGCGTTCTGGCTGCCCACAGGGGACTGCCCAGTGCCAGGCTTTTTACAGACATAGACCAGCTCTTAAAGGGCGATATGATATACATCCATGTCCTGGATGAAACCCTGGCCTATGAGGTGGATCAGATTCTGCCCATGGTTGACAAGGACGATCTGGCGGCGTTGGAGGAGGCGCTTAGGATTGAGGAAGGAAGGGATTCCATTACGCTTTTCACCTGTACGCCCTATGGGGTGAACAGCCACAGGCTTCTGGTGCGGGGGAAAAGGGTTTCCTATGAGGGGGAGGAGGAAATTGAAAGCACGCCTGTGGACACCATGTTGGAGGCTGTGCAGAACTATTATATGCTCTACCTGGTACTGGGGCTTTCCGTGACGATCCTCATTATCGCTGTGATGAGATTCTTTTTCCGTTTCGGGAAATCGAAGGACAGGGAAGGCAAGTGACCGGAATGTCAGGGATTTGGAAACTGTGTAAGCAACAAAAAAGGCAGGAGGTAAGGTAATGAAGGGAAGAAGAAAGAAAGGGAGAAGCGTATGCGCTTTGTCTGCGGGACTTGCGGCGCTGCTCTGTGTCCTGACAGCGGGGCCGGGGCCTGCCTACGGCGCAGCCGGTATCGACACGGCCAGGACGGACTGCAGAATCGATTTTACCCTGGATGTGGATACCCTAAAACAGTCCGGAGGAACCGGGAATCTGGAGAGTATGGTTCCGGAGTACAACCAATATTACGGTGAACTGGCAGAATTCCTGGAGGGCGGCGAACCTGGGGACACCGATGCGGCAGAGCCCGGGGCAGAAGCGGACCAGGGCCGGAGGGCAATCCGGGTGAACCTGTACAGGATAGCCGACGTGGACGCCGGGGGACAGTACAGACTGCTTCCTGACTATGCCGTATCCGGGGTTTTACAGGGTCTGGAAAAGGCTGACGACAGCACCACGGCAGGAATGTGGTCCGAATGGGCGGCAGAAGCGGCCCGGATGGCTGTGGGTTCAGAGGGAGAGGACGGAAGCATGCAGCCTCCGGCAGCGGGGGAGCGCCAGCCGGACGGCACAGCGGAAATCACCCTGCAGGACGGCGCTGCCGCAGGAGCCGCGGAGAATTTAAGCGTCGGCCTTTACCTGGTCAGCGTGGAGCCTGTGGACACAGGGGATTACCGGTACCGTTTTATCCCGTACCTGGTTTCCCTGCCCAACCGTTCTTACAGTGCGGAAGGGGAGGAGGGCGATCAGTGGATTTACGGGGAAGAGGAGAACCGCATCTATGTGGGCCTGAAGCCGGAGAGGGAAGACCGCTACGGCGATCTGATCCTGGAGAAGAAGATTACAGCCTACAACGAGACGTTTCAGGGCGCTTCCTTTGTCTTCGAGGTCAAAGCGGTGAAGGATGACCGTGTGGTATACAATGACCTGGTGTCCTTAAGCTTTGACAGCTACGGTACACAGACAGCCATAATAGAGAAGATTCCCGCCGGGGCGCAGGTCACCGTGACGGAGATTTACAGCGGTTCGGGATATACCCCTGCAGACGGGTCTTATGTGAAAAATACAATTATCACGGCAGAGGGCGGCACTGCGAAGGTCAGCTTCGAAAACCAGTATGACGGAACCTGCAACGGCGGAAATCCCGGCGTAGTGAATCACTTCGTATATGGGAAGGACGAGACGGGCGGTGAGGAGCTGCAGTGGGAGAAGCGGGAAGGCGCAAGCCATGGAACGGTTGATAACGCCGGAAAATGAGAATGGAGACAGGAGGCTCGGATAAATGAAAAAGAAGAAAATACTGAAAATCCTCGTCCCGGCATCTCTGGCTCTGATGTTGGCGGCGGGAACCCGGGTGCAGGATGCACTGGCTTACTTTACCAGTTATACGGCAGCCCAGGGAAGGGTTCAGGTGAGCCTTTCATTTACGGACACAGAGACCGACGATGATGTGTCGGACTGGACCAAGCATATATCCATCATGAATACGGGCACGGTGCCCTGCTTTGTGCGGGTAAAGGTGCTTGTCAGCGAGAAATACGGGAAGTACGTGAGCTACTCTTTCCAGAGGGAGGGAAGCTGGGCCCTTGAGGAGGACGGATACTGGTACTATGACGCGGTTTTGAATCCTGGGGAGGCCACGGAGGAGCTTCTGGCCCTTCTGGACAGAATTACTCTGAACCAGGATACGGAGAACGGGGAGCAGCAGGAATTTAATGTCATCGTTGTCCAGGAGGAGACCAGGGCGCTGTATGACGGGGACGGAAATCCCTATGCGGACTGGACTATGAAATGGCAGGATGCGCAAAACAGTGAGGATGCCACAGCTGCAGCCAGGGCAGATACCGAATCCATCGTGGACGGGGAAGGCGGAGGGAACGCCGGAACCGCAGGGGATGCGGAAGGCACAGGAAATACCGGGGAGGGCGGACAATGAGGAGAATGAGAGACAGGAAAAAGAAGACGGCTCCGCTGCTGCTTCTGTGCGCCTCGGTGGTTTTGCTGCTCTTGAGTACGGTGGGAAGCACCCGGGCGGCGCTGACCTATTACAGTGAAAACTATGCAATGGAGGTGACGGTGTCCAGTATCGGCGTGACGCTGCAGGAAAACGGAACCCCGGTGAGTTACCGCAATTACTTAAGCGACGACTGGAGCGATTCCGGCGCGGGAGAGCTTCTGGCGGCCCTGGTGCCCGAGGGCGAGACCCTGACGCCGGGGAAGCGCTACGCGGAGAGCTTGAGCGTATTCAACAGCGGCGCCATTGACATCTATGTGCGGGTTATCCTGTACAGAAGCTGGCAGGACAGCCAGGGCAACAAACTGACAGCTCTGTCACCTGAACTCATAGAATTTGAACTGGCAGAAGACAGCGGTTGGGTTGTGGATGAAAAGGCTTCCACACCGGAACGCATGGTATTGTATTACACCAAAGTGCTTCCCTCCCAGGAGAGTACTCCTGCCCTGTGCGACGCGGTGGGGATATCCGGTGATATTTTCCGGGAGGTGGATAGGATATCCGTGGAGGAAACCGAGGAAGGGAAAATTTTCCGGACCATATACCGTTATGACGGCTGTTGGATGAACGTGAAGGCGGAAGTGGACGCGGTTCAGACACACAGCGCGGCGGAAGCCATAGGCAGCGCCTGGGGCGTGGATGCGGATGTGGCGGCGGACGGGACGCTGCGCCTGAAATGAGCGGCCGCAGACGATGCTTTCCCGCTGTTTTCCTGAAAACGGTGGGAATTCTTCTTCTGCTGCTGTTGGCGGCATCCTGTCTTCCCCTGACAGTACCGCGTTTTTTCGGATATCATATCTACACCGTGGTCAGCGGAAGCATGGAACCGGCCATACCCACAGGCAGCCTGGTGTACATCAGGGAGGAGAAGCCGGAGGATATCGCTGCGGAAGACGTAATCGCCTTCTACGGGGCGGCTGACTCGGCATCCATCATCACCCACAGGGTTGTGGAAAACCGCGTGGTCATGGGAGAGTTCATCACCAGGGGCGACGCCAACCAGGCTCCGGACAGGAACCCTGTACCCTATTCCCGCCTGATTGGAAGGGTGGAGCGGAGCATCCCAGGGGCAGGGAAAATCGCTGAAATATTTACCAGTCCCAAGGGCAAAATTCTGGCAGGATGCGCCGTACTGGCAGCCGTGGCGCTGCAGGGTGCGGGCGCGCTGTTGGAAAGCCGCACAGGAAAAAAGTGCCGGAGCTGATTTGATCAGGCCTTCAGAGCGCCTCTGACAGCCCGGGGGCAGGCACTTATACTGCACACCGGTTAAATTTGCAGTGCAACCCGACTGCAGACCGCCAGCCAAGTACTTTCCAGGGAACACTACTGTAAATCCTGGCGGTCTGCAGTATAACAACGAAATTATGAGGAAACCGCCAATGGCATTCCGGCGGGTCAGGTATGTAAAGCCGGCACCATCTGCGTAAGTCAGGAGGAAATAAATATGAGATCAAACAAGTTTCACCATCTGCTCTGTATGGCTTTGGCGTCGCTTCTGTTTCTGGGAGACGCAGCCACAGTCCGGGCGGAGGAGTATAAAGGAGGAGACTGGGGCGTGGAGTTCACCGGGGAAGGAATGGTGAGCAACTTCACCTCGGCGGATATTTCTGACGCGGTTTATTCCCTGCAGCCGGGAGACAGCGTTACCATCAGCCTGAATCTGGAGAATAAAAGCGGTGTGAGTTCGGAGTGGTACATGACCAACAAAGTGCTTTCCAGTCTGGAGGACCATTCCGAGGATGCCCGGGGAGGAGCGTATGCCTACCGCCTGTCCTACACCGGACAGAACGGCCAGGAGACGGTTTTCTTTGACAGCTCCACCATAGGCGGCGACAGAAGCTCTGCCGCGGGCCTGGGCCTGCATGAAGCAACGGAGAGCATGGGTGAATATTTCAGACTGGGCACGCTGACGCCGGGAGAGAAGGGAATGGTGACTTTAAGCGTGACGCTTGACGGGGAGACGCAGGGAAACGACTATCAGAATACCCTGGCGGACCTGACCATGAGCTTCGCTGTGGACACCCTGAATCCCACTGCAGACGACGGGGACGGAAATCCGGAAAACCCGGAGGACGGAGACAAACAGCCGGGGACGGAAGACGGCCCCCACTCCTATTCCACAGGCGGCGCGAAAACCGGAGATTCCAACAGTCTGGCCCTCTGGTCCTGCATTGCTTTTGCAAGCGGAGCGCTGCTGCTGATTCTGGCGCTGTTGGGAATTAGGAAAGGCAGAAAGGGGGAGGCGTCATGAGCAGACTGTTAAAAAAGGGAATTTTTCTGGGGAAGGCAGCTGCGCTTTTGTGCGTGCTTCTTGCTTTCGGAACAATAGATGCCAGGGCGGAGGCATATTCGTACACGGTGACCTTTTATCCGGGCAACCATGGAAGCTTTCAGGGAACGGAACTGGTGTCAGTGGACAACAGCGCTTCCGGTTCTGACTATGAAATCAGCAGCGTTGGCAATGCGATCCGTGTCAGCGGCCTGTGCGCCGGGGATGTGGTGGGCTTTGATGCCGCCATGGAAGGCGCATTGGAACTGGAGGAGGGCAGCCGCTATTACGTGAAGGGCATCCGCGTCAGCGGACGCGACAACAGTACGGTGGATGCATCAGCCTTCTGCGTGGAGGAGGACAGAGACTATGTGGTGGCATACGGCATACGGGGAGACCTGACCTCCTATGTGGTTAACTACCAGGACAGGGAGGGAAATACCCTTGCCCCCAGTCGTACTTATTACGGAAATGTAGGCGACAAGCCGAGAATGGCTTATCTGTATATAGAAGGCTATCAGCCGCAGGCCTATAACCTGACAAAGACGCTTTCCAAAAACGCGGCAGAAAATGTATTTACATTTGTTTACACCAGAGTTTCCGGCGGCCAGACGGGAGGCGGAAACGATGGCGGCGGGGGAACCGGAGGCGATACGGAAACGCCGGGCGGAGGCACCGCGCCGACAGTTCCGGGAGGCGCTGCGCCGGGACAGACAGGAACCGTTCCCAATGACAACCAGGGCGAAGCTCCGAATCCAAATGAAGGCCAGAATGATGATGCCCAGAATCCGGAGGATGGCCAGGGCGGCGGAAACCAGGATGAGGATGGGAATCAGGGCGAGGACGGAAACCAGGGCGAGGACGGAAACCAGGACGCCGGGGACCTGGAGGGAAATGAAGAACCTCGTCAGGAAGAGGATCTGGACGATAACGATACGCCTTTGGGTAACTATGGCGGTGAGAACGGAGAAGGGAATGGAGAAGGGAACGGCCTTTCAGAGTTTCAATTCCCCATGTGGGCATCAGTCGTTATAGCCGTGACAGGAGCCGCAGCAGTGATTGCTGCCCTGTGGGTAACGATTGTCACAAGGAAGAAGACAGGAGCCGGGAAAGAGAAAGAAAACAAGGGCTGACGGAAGGCATTTCCCAAAGCCAAAATGCCGCACCTGGCCTCTCATACAGCACAGACAGCATAAACAGGCCATAAACAGGTGACATAGGCGGGCAGCACAAACAGGCAATAAATAGGTACACAGACAGTAGCATGGACAGGCAGCACAGACAGGCGGCAGGCAAAAACCGAAAGTGTCCATATAGCGTAAAAAAGGAATCCCCGGAAGCAGTTGTATCCTTCGGGGGATTCTTTTTATTAACCGGAAAGTCTGCCAAGGCTCAATGTTCTCCGCTTTTTTTGAAACGAAGGAACTTAGACAGGATTTAAAAAAGTTACCTGAAAAAGTTTAAAATTTCTCTTGCCAAATAGCTCCAGTTATGGTAATATAGTGTCGTTGGGTTATCAGGTTGGTCTGTTGCTTGATAATCTGCCGTTAATTTCAAAGCCGGAAAGGCATAAGGCTCCATGGTCAAGCGGTTAAGACATCGCCCTTTCACGGCGGTAACACGGGTTCGATTCCCGTTGGAGTCATAAATGCGTGGAAGCATGCATACAATTTATTAAGGCGCAGTAGCCAAGCGGTAAGGCGTGGGTCTGCAACACCCTGATGCACCGGTTCAAATCCGGTCTGCGCCTCTGAAGAACCCCGATTCATGCGGGGTTTTTTACTGCCCTTTTTTCCCTGCGATGCCCATGTTTCCTTAAGTTCCCGTTCCTTTTTAATTTTTTTCAAAAAATCTTCTTTTTTTCATAAACACCGTTTCAAACCGTTTAAAATCAGATAAAATCTTTTCATAAGGTGGTAAATAGGTGGAGAGGCATAGGTCTTACAGCTGGTCAACCAAATCATGCTTTCCACCGGTATCCGTATGAAGATATGTCTTAATAACGACCTTATAGTCATCGCCCAGCAGTTCGGCCACTGCCTTTATATCCTGATGACTTGATGTTTTGCTGAGTAATCTTGTCGCAAAGGTATGTCTCAGTGCATGGGTTCCGTAATGCGGCAGCTCACATTTGCGTAAGATTCTGTCAAGCGTCTCCTGTATGTTCCGGCTGGTAGGGAAATTACCAGTATTGGTACATACGATTAAATCCTCTCGGATTTGGTGCTGTCCATAAGTCTCCAGCATGATATTCAGGCATTTCAGGGCTTCCTGATTTAAAGGAATCACCCTGTTGCTCCGGGGATATTTTGGAGGCGTGATAATCTGGGTATAATGCTTTGCGATACGCGTGTCCCTGTTTTTCACGCTGCTGACAGTCTCTGCAATATGGATGCTCATGCGCCCCTCGGAATCTTTCTGGATACCATTTTTTGACAGAGCCAGAAGCTCTCCCTCTCTCAGACCGGTATTCAACACGAAGACAAGTGCGGGCCCATAACGGTAATTCAGAGTTCCATCGGGTTTACATGACAGGGCTACCTCCTTAATCTTTCCAATATATTCTTCCGAAATCATCTCAATCTGCTTCGTCTTTATGCCGACAGCTGCTTCGTCTGGCATTTCAACAGTGATGAATGGATCATAGGTTTTGGGGAGATCCTTTTCTGTTTTGCCATACTTAACCATAGAGTGTAAGAAAAGATAAACTTTTCTGATTGTGGAGTAGCTGTAATTTGGCTGCATTTCATCCAGCAATTCCTGAATGTCCGATGGTTTCAGATTGCACATCAAGACACGGGAAATGCGGTGTGGCTTAATATGGTTTTCAAAAATGGATTCCATGCGGTCATATGCAGTCTGTTTAAAATTCTTCCGCAGTACCTGCTGGTTTTTATAGTGCAGGAATTTAACGGCATATTGTTCGACTGTGGTTTTTAAATTGACCACCTCGCCTGTTTGTACCAGAAGTTTGTATTCATCCAGCTTTGCTTTTACTTCGGATTTCGTTTTACCGGAAAATTCTTTGGGAGGCATTCCCGTTCTGTTATATCTTGCTATCCACCTTCCTTTGTTGTTTTTGAATATAGTGCCGTCACCTTTGCTGCGCCGAGATTTTGCTGTTGTTTCATTCGCCATTGCTGTACACTCCTTTCTGTAGAAAAGGACTATACCTTATTGCGAATGGAAGCAGTAAGTCGTATAAGCATTATATTACATGGAAAGTGGTTTGACAATGTAATTTGCCTATTAAAAATATAGTTCTTTTCCGACGTTCTTTACTAAGAACGCTTGTATTGCGGTTTTGGACGTAAAATAGTCTCGTCCAATTTTGGTTACCGGGAGAAGTCTGCTTTGCAGCAATTCCCTTGTCTTTGTTTTTCCTACTCCCAGCATCTGTGCAATTTCCTCCACAGAATATTTACGAAAATCCTCATATTGTGGTAAATCGTCCTTTGTTTTATTCATATTAGACCTCATTAAAAGTTGATATGTAAACCTGCACATACCTCCCGCCACCGCTTCCTGCGCCCCCTCGGGCCGCGTTGCCCCTGGCTGCACTGTGTGCGATTCAATCCGGACGGAGGGCAGACTGCAGGCAGTGAGCCACCCACCGGAACCCATATACATGGCGGTGTATGTTCTTCAGCTGTCAAAGAACGGAACGACCGATCCAGAAGACCGATCTATAAAGTAAATACCTGGGAGAAGGCAAAAACTTGAAAAATTTTTGAAAAAAGTTGAAAAAAATTTTTTGGAAGGTGAAATTGAGATGAAAGGGAACAAATAAAAGCACAAATAAAATCCGTATATATGGTATATTCAAGTTGACACAATACAAGATATTGTGCTAAGATAGACTCGTAATTGATTTTTATGCTTCACCTGCAGACGAGAAACGGGGGCAGGCTGGACATACCCGA